>Ga0157378_10000058_pt1 | contig 96172 bp, 79 predicted proteins | sample M65metaG_FD_115309 | JGI IMG/M metagenome (GOLD analysis project Ga0157378, IMG submission 115309) | Miscanthus rhizosphere microbial communities from Kellogg Biological Station, Michigan, USA - M6-5 metaG | ecosystem: Host-associated > Plants > Roots > Rhizosphere > Soil | place: USA: Michigan...
CCCCCGGCGAGACTTCAAGGACGGGTGCTACTTTGTCGCCCAGCCTGTATTTACTGTCCTTGTCGGCAGTCAGTTCGATCACGCGCGGAGTTGGCGAACCGACCTGCCCGTTCAACAGCAGGGACCAACCTATGAGGCAAATGGCTGCCCGAATCTTCAGTTGATGGAACATCAGTGGGTCACGTAGTAGAGCACGTACTTCATGTCGTCGTCGGTCAGCATGCCGCGGACCCGCATGTGCCGCACCGCCGTCGCCATGACTCGCGGTTGAAATTTGTGAGGGGACTGGTGGCAGCGTCCGCAATTGATGCGGAATCGCTTTTCGCCTTCCGTGATCCATTGCGGGTTCAGCGCAGCCGCATTGGCCGCTGGTTGCGTCACCGGAGGCGGCGGTTCAGCCGCCGACCCGGCATGCGCGACGCCGGTAGCCATGGTGATGCCGAGAAGGATCGTTCGCAGGGTCTTCATTGTGCCGGCCCCAAGGGAATGACGAACCGATATGTCATGCCTACCGTCCATATGTTGCTGTTGCCCGCGGCCGTGAAGGTTCGGCCATAGCTCGCCAAAGCCTTCCATCCGTCATTCAGGTAGTAGTTCACTCCAACCTCGGTTCGTTTTGTGTCGAGATCGGGAAGATCCGGATTGATTCCGATGAGCGTTCCTGTGTGAAACACCTGGGTTCGTCCCACGATCTGCGCGCGGCGGAAAAGGGCTGCGGGAGCATTCCGAAAGCGGTAGGCGCCTTCTATCCACAATCCGTCGCCTTCCTCGCGTGAGTACGTGCCTTCGGCGCGGAGGTCGAATGGAATACGAACGGGTTGCCACTCCAGATAGGACCCAAAGCGGTTGAAACGGAAACCCTGCAATTGATGTTGCTCGCTCACTCCGATTTCGAGCCTTCGATGCGGGAAGAATAGGCCAGCACGAATACCGGCGTGGCGCTCCGATTCGAAGTGGTCAATCGTCGAAAGGGCAGAAAAATATACCGCGTAATTCAGGGTCACGCTCTTGTCCAGGCTCACACCTCCACGCAGCATCAATCCGTTGTCGCTTCCAGTTCCGATCGGATAGATCAAGGGATCTGTTTGCGTGTTCCGTATCCAGTTCGGATAGAGCCGTTCGTTGAAAATGTTGAAGGGCGTGAGAAATCGTCCGACGGTAAGCGTGACGTACTTGTTCCCGATGTAATCGAATTCCGCGTACTCAAGAGACTTCTCGACCGCTCCGGTAAAGTCGCCAGAATTTCCGTTGCGCCGGACGAAGTCGCCCTCGAACTCCGCTCTCGATTCAAAGATCAGATTGCGGCTCATCGGCACCAGCAAAACCGGAGAAATGATGGACACCAAGTCAGGATTGCCGGAGTCCCAAGTGGGTACAAAGGCCGCCCCGCCCGACAAGACCGGTATCGGTTTTGCTTCGTCTGCAGCCGCACGGAGCTCGGCGCTGTCTTGGGTTGCTCCTAGCGGAGTGACCCCGGAGTAGATCACAGCGGCGAAGCACAGTTTGGCAAGTGCTTGTTTCATGCGGTCCGCATATTTTCGAGGAGACGCACGGCTGATTTGTAAAACCCATGTCAAGAGCTATTACGGTCGTAATGAGCTCGCGCGTAATCATTACCTTGAATGGAGGATCGCCCGCCAAAGCAGGCGCGAAAGGATCGCGGCAGCGTTAACCAACAAAGAATTAAGGAGAGAGGGTCGAGACCTCTCTCCAAGGAAATTCTAGCCGTGGTTTCGGGAGGCGGCGCTCGATACCCCAAGCTTACGCAGTCGTTCCCGCGCCTGAAGGGCTTCGTTCGAACGAGGATAGCGCTGGACAACGTGGCGAAGGGCTGCGATTCCGCCGTCCTTGTCTCCCGACTCAATCAGGGCGAATCCCTTCTTGAGTTCGGCAGAAGCCGCCTTGTTGCCATCAGGAAAACTCTGCAGCACTTGGTCGTAGTTCTTCACGGCGTCCGGATATTTGCCGGCGTGGAAATCCATTTCCGCGAGATAGAAATAGGCATTTCCGGCAAGGTCGGTGTTTGGGTAGTTCTTGATGTACTCGTTGAACTCTTGCCGCGCAACATCCATATTCCCGCCATTGTAGTCTCGAAGGGCATTGTTGTAGAGAACATCCGGGGGTAGAGCCGCTAAAGCTTTCTGTTGCTCTTGGGCAGCCGCCGCTTGCTGGTTGGCCTGTACAGCAAGTGTCTGTTGCGCTGCCTGCATGTCCTCCAGTTGCTTGGTAACTTTGCCTAAGCGGGCCTTGAGCTCGTCGAGGCTATCATTCAAGGACTGCAGCTGTCCCGACAGTTGGTCTACGCGGTTGCTGGAGTCGCTCTGCTCCTTTTGCAACGCGGTCTGCATATTGGTGATCGCTGTAGTCACCTTGTTGATGCTGTCGGTGTTTTGGTCCATTAGGTGACGGAACACGCCCATACGCTCATCGAGCGATTGCTGAATCTGCGTGAGCTGAGTCTGCAGATTCTGCACCTGGGTCTGCAATTCGACGATTTCACGATTGACGGCCCAGGCAGGGCTGCTGCTAACCAATGCAACAGCCAGAAAAAACACGGGAAAACGGGGGTTCAGGTTCTTCATGTCTAGTCCTAAGATGCGGAAAACGGCCTTTTAGAGAGTCGAACAGATTGCGCTTCTTTAGGTCAAGTTTACCGTAGGGCAACTGTTGGTGAGCTTGGTGCGGGTTTGTAGGGAGCCAAAAACTCAGAGGTAGCTCAGCCAAGTCCAGTCCCGATGCTGCTGCTTGTACACCATGAACCAGCGGCACGACAGGTACAAAATCACCAGAACTAGGAACCAGATTCCGTAGACAAAAGGCAGACCATGGCCATATCCAGGTGGTATGCCGAGTACGAGCACCCCGCCATGCCATAGCCAAGACACCGGTTGATGGAACAACAGGCCCACAACGATTGCCAACAGGTGAATCAGATAAAGGTGCAGGACATAGTAGAACAGCGGTACCCGGCCATAGACCAGCAGGACTCGTCCCAGTCCACGCTCGGCCTTGATTCCGTCCAGCAAGGCTAGCAGCGTTAGCGAGGGTCCAAGCGTCATCAGCAAGTAGTGCAACGACGGTGGATACTTCAGCGTATTGAAGAACGAGATGAGGGTAAGGGTCGTGGTGGGCTGCACCCTCCACGGCCCCGTTGAGTATGGGACGCCATCTCCCAGGCCAACCCTGCTGTTGCCGTACAAATTGAGCCCTCGCAAGAGGAAGAAAAGCGCGGTCATTGCCAGACCGAGTGCCAACGTCCATTTACGACCGTCCGGCCGCTGCAAGATTCTCCCGAAGGCATATCCCGCCGCCATGACTCCTACCCAGGGAATCAGCACGTAGAAGTTGAAATGGGGGGTGACCGGTATGCCGCCGGGCACGTGCAACATCATCCATAGCCATGAGAGTTTTCCGAAAAATGCCGGAGGAACGCGATCAAGCAGGTTGTGCGTGGCAATCATTGCTACGCCAAAAATGCCGACCCACCGAACCGGCATTCGTACCAGCAACGCCATGCAGACCATGCTCCAGCCGAGAATCCAGATCACCCCAGCAGCAGGCCAGAAAATAAAGGTCCAGGCAAAGTCGACGATTGTGACTTCCAGCAAAACCAGCCAGAGTCCGCGAGTCAGGAAGAAACGAGACACCTGCGACACCGATTTTCCTCGCGTGGTTGCCAGGTATGCACCGCTTCCGGCCAGGAATGAAAAGGTTGGAGCGCAATAGTGAGTGACAAAGCGGGTGAAGAACAGCCAGCCATACGTGTGGCTCAGGTCCTCCGGCTCAAAGCGCAAGTAGGAGAAGAAGTCCCGCGTGTGGTCAAGCGCCATGATGACCATTGCCAGCCCGCGGAGAACATCTACCGACACCAGCCGTGCGGTCTGATGAGCCAGGATGGAAACGCGGTCTTTTGCCGCTGCGACTGCCTGGGAAGGGGCCGCAATACCCATTGAAGTCTCACGAAGAGTTGAGGAAGGGTACCACGTGGTAGGTATTTGGGAATTCGCGGAGAGTGGCGCCGCGGCGGCTGAGGGCCTCCGCTACTTAATATCCTTCATCGCCAGCATGGAGCCGTAGTCCCTGCCTGACATCTCTACCGCCCTTGCCACTACGCCATCAAAGGCTTCCCGCAATTCGGGGAACTTGGTGAGCACCGCCTTCATGACGTTGGTGTTTTCCTGGAACGTCTGAGCCGTGTCGGACACATCTTGGGTCAGATATTTAACGATCAGGTTCAGGTTCTGATTGTCGGGCAACCCAAAAATTGCGGTCAGCTTATAGGTTTTTCCATTCGGGCCAGCAAGTTGTACCGTGCTGCCATCGACCGGGAAGTCGTCCGCGCGTACAGTCTGTTGCTCATCGTAAATCTTATCGGTTGCGAGCGTGTACATGAACGACAGCGGCATGGCCAGATCCCGAGCCTGCCAAAAATACAGGAATGCGTTGTGAGTCTGCCCTTTCGCCTTAAAGTCTCGAGCCTTCCCCAGAAACCAGTTTGCATCATGCCCCAGGAGTCGGTTGGGATGAAGGTAAAAGCCCCCAAGTTTCCAGTCGGTCCCCTGTTGCTGAAGGACCAGTGACAGCGTGTAGGGGTCCTTTTGGGTTTCGAAGTCGAGCATGACGACGCCATAGTTGCCGGGGGGCAAGTTGGGAATGACGAACTCCGCGCTTTTGGCTGCCTGCGGTCCGTTGAACACGCCACAAAGGAAATCCGCCTTCTCAAGAGGTGCCGTACCCTCGGCCTTCAGCAGGAACGGAGACTGCGGCGTGGCGTGCACTCCGGCAAATTCTGACTGCTTTCCCTTAATGGTATTTTCGATTCCAGCAAAATTGTTGGCGACAGCTGGAATCGAGTTTTGCCTGAGCCCCCCTGTATCTCCTCGCGTCACCATATCGAAATACCGCATAGCGGCATTCTGGATTGCTGTGCGGGTTGCCGCGTCCATGTCGTCCACCGTAAAACACGTTTGTCCAAGGGCTGGCAAACCGCAGGCGAGAAGAACAGCAATTGCACAGAAAGCAAGAACGGCAGGGCGAAAATCCTTCATGGAGAGATTTCCTTTGTTCATAACCGCGTAGATAGAATACCGGAAAGTTAGATGCGAGTTGCCGGAAAGCGAGACCCGCCGGGAACAGGCTTCGCGAATGCCTTCCTACTTTCCCCCGGCGAACACACGGTGGCCTTCAAGTGTCTCCTTCTAGAGCCGGCGTGAGCCAATGTAAACAATGCGCATGTCTTGGCTTGCCCCGGACGCAAACCAACCGGAGGGTTGCTCTCTACATCCAAGTTCAAGCTGAAATAGTGAGGAATCTCTTGCATGGTGTACAGGTTCTTGGCAGTGATAAGTGTGTTTTTTTCATTGCTGTTGCTGGGCGGCTGTCAGGGCCTGGTGAAAGGCGTTTCACAACTCACAGTTAATGTCGGCGGTCCGGGCAGCGGCACGGTCACCAGCAGCCCACCCGGGATCTCTTGTCCCCCAACCTGCTCCGCAAATTTCAACGAGGTCTCGCAAGTGACCCTGACGGCCACTCCCGCAACAAGCTTTGGATTTGGCGGCTGGACGGGGAACTGCACTGGCTCGAATACAACCTGCACCGTCGCCATTGATGCGAGCAACGTAACCGCCAACTTCACAGCAAGCCTGCAAAGCGTGAATCACATTATCTTCCTGTCCCAGGAGAACCGTTCCTTTGACAGCTACTTCGGAGCCATGCGGCAGTACTGGGCTCAGAGCGGGATCCCCGATCAGGCTTTCGACGGGTTGGCGCAGTTCAATCCAGTGGGTGATCCCAAGGCAGGTCCCGCACCGACTAACCCAGGTTGTGATCCGGCATTTCCGTTCCCCAATAATCTTTATTGCCAGATCAATAGCAGCAGCCCCGCCATCCAGTCTTTCCATTTTCAATCCTTGTGCGTCGAGAATCCCAGCCCTTCCTGGTCAGAATCCCATCGTGACTGGAATGTGAACGATCCGGTTTCCGCTCAGGCAACCCTGGATGGGTTTGTCGATACAGCGGCCAATGATGCGCGCCAACACACGGACAGTACCGGGGCGCCGGCTCCGTTTTTCGATACTGACGGAATCCGCGCCATGGGCTACTACGATCACAACGATCTCAATTACTACTATGCTCTGGCGTCGGCGTTCGCGACCTCCGATAGCTGGTTCGCACCGGTGATGACGCGCACTCCTCCGAACCGGGAGTTCATGATCGCGGGAACGTCGAACGGGTACGTCTATCAGCGCGGCGCCAACCCGCCTGCTGACAGCGCTCTTATACCCGCAAAAACCATTTTTGAAGCATTGCAGAACGCTGGCATCAGCTGGAAGATTTATGTGAACCCATTCGGCACAAATTGCCAGAACAATCCCACCGATGTTGTTTGCCTGTTGAGCAAAAGCTATATCCACGATTTTGCCTTTGCTGCCCAGATCAAAGCGAATCCCTCGCAATACGCGAACAACATTGTTCCGATTTCGCAGTTTTACACCGATGCGGTAAACGGTACGCTTCCGGCTGTCGCACAGATCGAGCCTGCCTCATCTGCCGGCCTTGACGAACATCCGACCGACAATGACCCCGCATCGGGAGTCCCAGTGTGCTGCACCATTCAGGCTGGTGCTAATTATGTGTCTACCCTGATCAATGCCGTCATGTGCGGGCAGAACAATTCTCCGCCATCAGGAACCTGCACTCCCGGCCCAAGCTGGAAGGACTCGGTTTTCATTCTGACTTTCGACGAGCCCGGCGGATTCTACGATCATGTGACCCCGCAGCCCGCAGTCAGTCCGGACGGCATTCCGCCTGTGGATCTGTTCCCCAACGATCCCTGTTTTGGAAATCCCACGGCTGGGCCGAACTGCGATTTCACGATTACCGGCTATCGAGTGCCGCTTGTCGTGGTTTCACCGTTTACCAGGAAAAACTTCGTCTCGCACCAGGTGCGCGACACGACTGCAATTCTTAAGCTGATTGAAAAAAGATTTCAGCTGCCTGCACTGACGAAACGCGATGCCGCACAAGCCGATATGGATGACCCGACCACTGGTTTCTTCGATTTTACGAACACGCAGTGGCAGGTGCCGCCGACAAATTTGCCGACTCAGGTCGTTTTGCCGCAGTCGGCGTGCTTTGTCAACCCGCCGCCCACCTCACCCTAGGTTACTTGTTGGTGGGCTTATGTTTTCCCGGTAAAGCAGCAGGATTCTCATGTGTGCGTTCGCGGAAGCCGCCTTTCATTCCGGTTCCCAGGGTGATGCTGGACTCGCCAAACCTGTCGCGCAAACGATCGGCGGCGGAAAGAGCCTGCTCCCACTTCGCCCTGGGATTCTCACCCAACAAACTCGCCTGGGAAGAATCATTGCCGAAGGATGACGCCTGTACTCCCAGGAGGCGAATCTCTGATCCTCTACGCCAGTTCGTGTGAAATAGCTTGTGGATCTCGCCGTAAATTTCATTGTCGAGTTGGGTGGGGTGCTCTAAGGAGCGTGCCCGGGTGATGGTGGTGAAATCCTTGTAGCGAAGCTTTAATTGAAGGGTGCGAGCATGGAGTTGCTGCTCCCTCAGACGGCGCCCGACCATTTCTGACAAGCGCATGAGGGTGGCTTCAATCTGAACCACGTTGGAGGTGTCGCGGTCGTAGGTGTGTTCATGACTGATCGACTTCGGACCCTCAAACTCGCCGATCTCGCCGGCAAACCAGGCGCCAGCATCTTCACCCTTCGCCTTGCCTGCAAGCGCAAGCCCCCATTTCCCAAGGTGGTGCTCGAGAAATCCGTCGTCGAGCTTTGCCACGTCGCCGACCGTCAAGATTCCAAGCTCGTGCAGTTTCTGCTCGGTAACTCTGCCGACGCCCGGGATCTCACGAATGCCGAGGGGCGCGAGAAATTTAGCTTCCTGCCCGGGCATGGCGTACAGCACGCCATGAGGCTTGGCCTTCCCCGAGCAAACCTTCGCGACAAGCCGGGATGTACCAATCCCAATGGAGCAATTGAGTCGCGTCTGGGCTTTCATCCTCTGGTGCAGCTTGTCTGCCGCCAGCAGGGGAGGGCCATGCAGACGCTCGGTCCCCGACATATCGAGGTAGGCTTCGTCAATCGAAACCATCTCGACCTGCGGAGAAAAGGATTCCAGTACCTGGTGGACCTTGGCCGAGCATTCACGATATCGCTCAGGATGACCATCTACGAAAGCCGCCTGCGGGCAAAGTTTTGCCGCTGTGCGCAGCGGCATCGCCGAATGAACGCCGAACTTGCGGGCCTCATAGGAAGCTGCCGACACCACCCCTCGCTCGTCTCGCTGGCCGCCGACAACAACCGGCTTGCCTTTGAGAGACGGATCGAACAGCTCCTCCACGGAGACGAAGAAGGCGTCCATGTCGACATGGAAGACGGTTTTTGGAAGCAAAGACATGGATCGTTGCCACTTCAGACTAGGATGGCCTGGGCGTGCTGTTGCCGGACCCTTTCGTACACGCGAATGTATTCCCGCGATTCAACCTTCCATGAGAAGTCTTTGGCCATGCCGTTTCGCATGAGCTTTTGCCATGCATCTTGATCGCGATAAACAGTGAGGGCCTGATGGAGGGCCCGCATCAGGGCGTCGCCCATGTATTCCTGGAACTTAAAGCCCGTGCCCTTCTTGGTCCGCGAGTCCCACGGATCAATGGTGTCGTCAAGCCCGCCGGTTGCCCGCACCACCGGAACGGTGCCGTACTTCAGGCCATAGATCTGGGTCAGTCCCGCGGGTTCGTAACGTGAGGGCATGAGCAACATGTCCGCACCCGCCATAATCTTGTGGGCAAGAACGTTGTCGTATGCGACTTTGACCCCGAATTTCTCCGGAACCCGGCGCACCAGCCGCATGAACATTTCTTCATAGAGTCGGTCCCCGTTCCCTAGGACCGCAAAGTGAATGTCCTCCAGGGCAAGCCTATCAATGACCTGCCCGATTAGGTCAAAGCCCTTCTGGGCTGCAAAGCGAGACACGATCCCAATCAGTGGAGTCTCGAGGGTTTTCCCCGACAGTCCAAGCGTGGTCAGCAGATCGCGCTTGCACTGTTGCTTGCCGCTCAAGTCTTCAGGGGTGTAATGCGCAGCGATAAATCGGTCGCCCCCGGGGTTCCACTCATCGTAATCGACGCCGTTGGGGATACCGGCGATGGTTTCCGCGCGGCCCTTCAGTACGCCTTCCAGACCAAACCCAAACTCGGTTGTCTGGATTTCCTGTGCATACCTGCGGCTCACGGTGGTTACGAAATCTGAGTAAACCAGGGCGCCCTTCAGATAGTTCACATTGCCGAAGAATTCCATTTTGGTGATAGTGAACAAGTCCCATGGCAAGGTGAGCAAAGGCAGAATCTCTGGAGGAAACAGGCCCTGGTATCCGATGTTGTGGATGGTAAACACGGTTCCCCCACCACGGAAGGCTGGATCTTCCGAGTACTGCGTTTTGAGCAGGACTGGGACCAACGCCGACTGCCAGTCGTGGCAATGAAAAATATCGGGAACGCCGAGAACCTTCGAACCTTCCAGGACAGCCCGGCAGAACAACGCGAACCGCTCAGCATTGTCGGGGAAATCCCCGGAGGCAGTGCCGTAAAGCCCGTCGCGGTCAAAGAAGGCCGGGTAGTCCACAAAGAAAAACCGTACCCCGGGATAGCCAGTTCCCTCCACGATTGAGCAAAATCGGTAGCGATCATCAAACGGGATCGTGATGCTTTGAACGACCGTATGCTCATCGGGTACGCGGGTGAGGCGGTAACGCGGCGTAAACACGCTGATCTGATGACCCGCTGCGGCCAAGGCACGCGGGAGCGCCCCAACCACATCGGCCAACCCGCCAGTCTTAGAGAAGGGAACGCATTCGGAAGCAACGAACGCGATATGCATGGGGCCCGCCCGATCTTCAACTATGATAGCGTGTTACTTTTCGGTCGGGTCACAGTCTAACTGGCAGGGCGAACGAGGGTCAATGAAGACATCCAGCGCGCGAGCAGCCCGCAAGAAGCCGAAGCTGGGGCAACATTTCCTGAAAGATGTTTCTGTTGCCGCGCACATTGTGGATGCACTGGGCGACATCTGGCAAAGCACCGTGCTTGAGATCGGGCCGGGTGGCGGCGCGCTCACATCGATGCTGGTCAAGCGTGCGCGACGTGTGATTGCGGTGGAAACCGACCGCGTATTGGCTGCGCAGCTCAGGATGAATTTCTCCCTCACCCCGAACATTGAAGTGATCGAGGGCGACATCCTTGCGATTGATCTGGACACATTGTTCGGCCCCCGTCCCGGGAGCACGCGCCCGGGAATGGAACACGCGCCTGAGCGGGTGCGTGTTGTCGGTAACTTGCCGTATTACATTACCTCGGACATTCTTCTGCGGCTTTTCCAGTACCGGAAGTATTTCGAGTTGATGGTGCTTATGGTGCAGAAGGAGGTTGCTGAGCGGCTGGTTGCGGAGCCCGGGTCGAGGGACTATGGCCTGCTCTCGGCAACAACGCAGCTCTATGCCAGCGTCGATCAATTGTTCACCGTGCCTCCGTTGGCATTTGCGCCGCCCCCAAAAGTGCACTCCGCGGTGGTGCGTCTCACACCGTCTCTTCAACTGGAGCAACTGGCGGTGGAGGAAACCGAGTTCCTGCGGTTCCTGAAACTTTCCTTCGGGCAGAAACGTAAGACACTTTGGAACAACCTCAAGACACGTTATGCATCCGAAGACCTCACGCGGGCCATGTTACGCGCGAAGATCAAGCCGTCGGTTCGGGCCGAAGCGCTCTCGTTGGAGCAGAATGCCAAGTTGTTTCTCGCGCTGACGCGACCTGCGGTGGCACAAATCAGTTGAGGAGGAGACATGGTGCGGGAACCTGCAGTCGCAGGGAAGTTCTATTCTGCCAACCCCGACGTTCTTCGTTCCGACCTCTCGTCCTACCTTTCGCCCGCCCATGAGCGAGTTTTTGCCACCGGGTGCATTGCTCCCCATGCCGGTTACATGTACTCGGGACGGGTTGCGGGCGCCGTTTTCTCCTCCATCCAGATTCCCTCAACGTGCATCATTACATGTCCAAATCACACCGGCCGGGGACATCCGTTGGCGGTAATGGCAGAAGGGAAGTGGCGTACGCCCCTCGGAGAAGTGGCCATTGATAGGGACTTAGCGGCACGCATTCTAAAATCATGCCCCGTAGTCGCCGATGACAGCTCTGCGCACCGCTTCGAGCATGCCATCGAGGTCGAACTGCCATTCCTGCAAACCTTGTGTCCTGCCCTACAGATCGTGCCCATCACTGTCGGAACTTCCGGTCTGCACCTGCTGGAGGAGTTAGGGAGGGCTTTGGCGGAAGTCGTGCGGTCCTCTCCCGGAGACGTCCTGATTATTGCCTCCAGCGACATGAATCACTACGAGGATGACGATACTACCCGGATGAAAGATCACAAGGCGATCAAGGCGATCCTCGCGCTAGATCCGCGCGGGCTATACGAGACTGTCATGAACGAGAGTATCAGCATGTGCGGCTTTGGACCCGCGGTTGCCATGCTGACGGCGACGAAGCTCCTGGGTGCTACAAGTGCGGAACTGGTGCAGTATGCAACCTCGGCTGAGACTTCCGGCGATAAAGAGATGTGTGTTGGTTATGCGGGCATTGTAGTCAGATAGCTATTGTCCCGCCGCCGCCAGTAAGCGCAACGCCCGGGCGCGCGTCATCCTCATCACTGCCTGATCGTTGGCAACCTGTTTCAAAATGGGTACGATGGGTTCCAGGTCCCCCAACGTTTTCGCCCTCTGTCGTTCTTCCATCTGCTTCAAATCATCCTCGAGCGCAAGCTTTTGATACTTGTGGAACCAGGTCAGGCGGCGACCGTATTCAAGAACGGTGGAGAGATCCTGAAGAATACCCGTGACCTGCTGCACTGCTGGATCTAAGGAGTAGTTGTAGGTCGCGGATGTATTGCGCGAGTCATCCTTGTAGATCAGGGTCTTCGCACCCATGTTGGCAAGCCGAGTGTTACCCGAATCGACCTTTCCGCTGAAATAATTCGCCTTTTTGGCGAGCTCAAAAATGTCCCGGCGCGTTTTCTCAGAGATCGAAAACTCAAAGGGGGTCGTGTCATCGTTCGTGCTGTTCCCCAGGTCTCCGTTGGATATGTACGCGGCGTGTCCATCGCTTTGCACGGTGATTTCATAGTGCTGCGGGTTCGAGTGCGGGAAGTCGAACTTGAACTGGACCGTCGCCGTGGGGGTCGCGTCCGCCGCGAACAACAGTACCGATGCCAGTGGCAGCACCGTTGCAATATGGAATCCTCTTATTTTCATGAATAAGCATTATGCCAAAAAAGACCTGGCTATCGGCTCGCCATCTGACGGCGCAGTGTGGCTGCGGTATGGAGGTCGCAAATGGCGATCGCAAGCGCATCGGCCGCGTCCGCGGGCTGTGGAATTTCCTGCAGTCGCAGCAGGCGAGCCACCATCAATTGCACCTGCTCCTTTTCAGCTTTTCCATAACCGACCACCGCGGACTTGATGCTGAGCGGCGCATATTCCGTAACCGGCACTTGTCGGGACGCTGCTGCCAACATGGCGACTCCCCGCGCCTGGCCAAGTTTTAAGGCTGACTTTACGTTGACCGCGTAAAAGACGTCTTCAATGGCTACCTGATCCGGCCGATGCTCCTCGATGACTTTTGTCAGTCTCTCGAAAATCGTCCGCAGCTTCTCCGCCATGCGGGCGTGGCGCACCAATGTGATACCGCCAAAAGCGATGCATCGCAGCTCGTCCTGGGAATCGATTTCGACCACTCCGTAACCGGTGCACTCCGTGCCGCAATCAATTCCGAGGACGCGCATCACTAAGAAGTTTACTCCACGGAACTCACACGGATCTGCACATGGCGTTAACTGACTCAGCGCGTCCCGCGCGGTGTTTTCGTCTTTGTTGATGCCTGCCGCGGATGATAATCTACATGCTTCCATGCTGCGAAGACGGTGCCAGCAGTGTACCCCAACCTCGTTGGGCTCTGTAGCGGGGAAAATACGCACTCATACAAAAGGAGCAAGAAATGAAAATTGGCGTGCTCACCGGGGGAGGAGATTGCCCTGGGTTGAACGCGGTGATTCGTGCCGCTGTTCGCAAGGGGACCTTTCACTATCACGATACCTTCGTCGGTTTTTTGGAAGGATGGCGCGGATTGGTCGAAGATAAGAGCATGCCGCTGGATCTGCACGCCGTTGCGGGAATTCTGCCCCGAGGCGGTACAATTCTGCGCACCTCGCGGACCAATCCTGCGAAAAAAGAGGGTGGTCTGGAAAAGTGCGAAGCCACACTCAAGAAACACGGTGTTGATGCGCTCATCGCCATCGGCGGCGACGATACGCTGGGCGTTGCAACCAAACTGGGAGCCCGAGGCGTGAGTGTTGTCGGCGTTCCCAAAACCATTGACAACGACCTTTCAGGAACGGACTTTACCTTCGGATTCGACACTGCAGTGAATATCGTGACCGAGGCAATCGATCGCGTTCACACCACCGCCGAAGCGCATAACCGTGTCATGGTGGTGGAGGTCATGGGACGGGACGCAGGCTGGATCGCCATTTACAGCGGTATCGCCGGAGGCGCGGATGTCATTTTGATTCCGGAAGAGCCGTTTGATATCGACAAGGTGGCAGCGAAGATACGCCTGCGTCATGATCGTGGACGCTACTTCAGCATCGTGGTCGTTGCGGAAGGGGCAAAATTCGCCGAGAAGGCGGGCGGCCCGGTAACCTTGGGTGGGGAAAAAGACGAATTTGGGCACGCTCGTCTGGGCGGAATCGGCAGCGCCTTGGCGCAGGAGCTCGAGAAGCGCACCGGCTTCGAGACCCGCACAGTCGTCCTCGGCCATATTCAGCGGGGCGGTTCGCCGACCGCTTTTGATCGCGTACTTGCCACCCGTTACGGGCTTGGTGCAATCGACATGGTCCATCGAAAAGAGTTCGGCCGTATGGTGTCGTTGAAGGGAAACAAGATCACTTCGATTCCGCTTGCGGAAGCGACATCCACCAACCGCAAGGTTGATCAAGAGATGATGGATGTTTCGCTCGGCATTCTGGAAGGCGAGGGAGAGTAGTCCTGCGCTTCTTGGAAGGCATTGTTTTCAAAAATAGCTCGCCCGCCCTTCGTGCTCAAGGGTGGCATTCTATGGTTGGAGGCATCATGGGCAACATCATCCTAGCGGTCTTCCTGCTAACTGCGACTCTTCCACTGGCCTGCCAAGGCGCACCGCCCCAGGGCGGCGCGAACGAGCCCTACACGATGGAGTTCTATTACAAAACACAGTGGGGACATCAGCAGGAGTTCTTGCAGCTTTTCCTGAAGAATCACTATCCCCTTCTCAAGAAGGAAGCCGAGAGCGGACGCATTCTTACCGTGAAAATCGAGACCCCTGCAAACCACATGACCGAAGATGCGCGATGGGACTACCGGGTCACGATTCGGTTCAAGAATTCAACCCTAGCTACGACCGTGAACCCGGACGAGGAGAAAATAATCAAGCAACTCTGGCCAGATCAGGAAACCTACAAGAAGGAAGAGCAGCGCCGGTTCGAGATCCTGCTAGCGCATTGGGATCTTCCGGTGAGCGACGTGACCCCCGATCAGAAGTAGAGGGGTGCTTACAACCGAGTAGCGGTGCTGGGAAATTGGCCCCCATGAGAGGTCGAACCCATCCCTTCGCGACCAAGCCCCGGGAAGGAATCAACATTCAGTAGAAAAGGAAAAGGCCAGTCAACTGAGAATGACTGGCCTAAACTTTGTGCCAAAGTCACGCTATTTCATTTTGACGAACACGATCAGTAGCGTGTAAATGGCTAGCGACTCGATGAACGCAAGGCCGATGATCAGTGCTGTCTGAATCGCTGAACCCGCAGAAGGGTTCCGCGCGATACCTTCGGTAGCGGCCGCGGCAGCCCGGCCTTGTCCCAATCCGCAGCCGGCGGATGCAATCGCCATTGCGATACCGGCCGCAACAGCAACCCAGTTCGTGCCGCCGGACGCGCCGCCTTGCGCAAACGCAGGCATAGCAAAGCAGAGCGCCGACAAGACCATGAATACTTTGCTCATTACTTGTCTCATGCTTCCTCCTAATGAATTGCCGCCAGTAGGTGGTTGACGTTACCGTGCAAACGCCCTCACGCTGAACGGCCTGAAACCCGGTTTCGAGTCTCAAGTTTCCGGTTTCCATGTAGCAAATGTGAAACGAGAAAGTTGAAACCTGAACCTAGTGCGCTTCCCCTACTGCCCCGCTCAAATACACGGTTGCCAGAAGAACGAAAACGTAGGCCTGAATGAATGCCACCCCTAGATGCAAGCCGATGAACAAGATCGGAACGCCGATTGGTATCAACGAGAAAAAGACCAAAATGACCATGTCGCCGGCGAACATGTTTCCGTACAGTCGGATGGTCAAGGACAACAAGCGTGCAAGATGGCTGATGGGCTCGAGAAACAACATGAGAATGCCAACCGGAACCTTGATGAAGATCGACATCTTCGGATCCGAAGGCCCTAGGAAATGCTTGATGTACCCGAAACCGCTTTTCCGAATTCCATGCGCGTGGTAATAGATGAAAGCGCAAAGGGCGCAGCCGAGCGGAACGACTGGAGTTCCAGTCGGTGACTCAAGCCCCGGAACGAGCCCCAATAGATTTGAAAGCAAAATGAACAGCCCAAGCGTCATTAGAAACGGTGTAAACCGCTCGCTGTGATGCCCAATGACATCATCGCTTTGGCCTTGTATGAAGCCGTGAAGCCCCTCAAACACATGTTGCAGGCCGCCGGGGCTCTCAACGGAGATGCGCGACCGCACAATCAGGAACAGCGCCACGAGAATCGCGACGACCAGGACCTGCATGGCGACTGGGTTCGAAATCGGCGCGTCGGGAGATGTCGGTGTGACATGAAACACCCGCAGAAGCGCGTCCACTGGGGCCGCGAACAGGTGGTTCAGAACTCGAGTTAGGAAGAGTTGCTCGGGCATGAGAGTCAGTGGTTAGCGGACGGTTGTCGGTTCCGCAGCCAAAATACTGGCAACTGATCACCGGCCACTGACCACTTTGTATGTTTCGTACCCCGCCTCGCACAACATTGCCGCTACGGGCAGGAACAGCCCCGCAAAGAATCCATAGAGGCTATCGCGGGAAACAGTAAGTATAACAAACGCAGCCAGGGCCATCAAAAAGTAGCGCAGCAGGAAACGTGGTACCACGCGTCGGCTCGAGGCCGCTGTTCCGGAGCGCACCGCGGCAGCTGCCACTCCCGCTACGACCTTCTTCAACCAATAGAAATTGAGGAAAGAAACTGCCCCACCCACTGCAAATCCGACGGCAATGCGCCACCCCAGCATGGCGAATGCCGTCGCCATAGCCGCGGCTCCTAGAATCAGCATGAATTTGGAAATGCGTTCGAGCGCGCCGGAGTAGAAGTCGTTTGAAGTCTCCTGCGATGGTTCAGTCACGCAAAAATTGTAAACTCCGAGCGAGTCCAGAATTCAGGAGGTCGGTCATTTGTTTTTGGCCACTGTCCTGATCAACTCCACAAATCCCGCGAGGATCCCCAACAGGAGGCCCACGATATAGAGCCACGTGGTATGCAACCACTTGTCGAGCGCGACGCCGATGAGCCAACCCACCAAGGTTGCAGCCGGGAAAAGGAATGCCAGCTGAGCATAGTTGCCGACCTGCACCCAATTCGTCTTGCTGGAGGAATCGCCATTGGAGCGCTTCTGCTCGGCGGGATCGGGGGTGTCTGTCGGCATCTACCTGCCCCCCGAATCGCGCCGGGCCTGATAAGTTTCGATCAACTCACGGATACGGACCGCGTCGCCTTTGCTGTGGCCATGGCTGGTGATCGGTTCTGCGCCGCCGGTCGAGTCAATGCGTATTTCCGACCAGATCACGCCCGTCTTGATTTCCACCGAGGCGACCTGCGAGATTGCGATGCTTTCTTCCCTGGTCCCGAACAGCCGCGACTTCACGCGGCTCACATGGAGCGGAGTGACGACAATTCGGGTGGGAAAAAGGTGGTTGCCACGGGTCCAGCGGCTGGCGGCGAAGGTTTGGCTGGAGGCAGCAGGGACGGTTGCAGATGGTGTGGCCATTTCACACTCCGGTCTAATGATACATAAGGTGGGGGCCATTGAAGCCTTGAATCATCAAGTTCACCCGGTGGTGGAAGTTTGCGGTTTCTATTGATCCGATGATTCACAGACTTCATCCTCTATAATCGCTGTTTTACTAAAGGAAAAGGGCTTCCCCTTGGCGCTCGACGAAAACATATATCAACTCCGGCTGGAAAAGCTGAAACAGATTGAGGCACTCGGGCAGCACTCCTACCCGACCAAGTACGAATTCACCTATACCATTCCAGAGATTCTCGCCGAATACTCATCCCAAGCCGCCGAACAGCTTGAGGCTGCGCATGTGAACGTTCGCGTGGCAGGTCGAATCATGGCCATTCGCCTGATGGGCAAGGCAGGGTTTGCGCACCTCCAACAGAATGGCGGGCGCCTGCAGATTTATGTGAAGAAAGACGCCGTTGGGGAGAAGGCGTTTGATCTCTATAGGCTCCTGGACCTTGGCGACCATGTAGGCGTGAGCGGGTATTTGTTCCGCACGAGGACCGGCGAACTTTCCGTTCACGTAGAGGAGATCACGTTCCTTTCCAAAGATCTTCTGCCACTCCCGGAGAAATGGCATGGACTCACGGATGTCGAGCTGCGCTACCGGCAACGCTATGTCGATCTTTTCATGAATCCGGAAGTGCGCGACGTATTTTTGAAGCGCGCCAAGCTGGTGCAATCCATGCGGCGATTTCTGGATGCGGAAGGTTTCGTCGAGGTCGAAACCCCGATGATGCAGCCGATCGCTGGTGGTGCCGTCGCAAAGCCGTTCGTTACTCACCACAATACGTTGGATATCGATCTCTATCTTCGGATCGCCCCGGAGCTTTACTTAAAGCGGCTTACGGTCGGTGGATTCGATCGCGTATACGAGATCAACCGCAACTTCCGCAACGAAGGCATTTCCACTCGCCATAATCCTGAGTTCACGATGCTCGAGTTCTATCAGGCGTACGCCGACTATCGCGTGGTGATGGAGCTCACGCAAAAGCTCATCATTCAGGCGGCCCTAGAGGTGACCGGGGGCACCAAGACGAAGTGGGGTAACGGCGAGATCGACTGGTCTGAAGAAAACTGGCGTCGACTAACTATGCGCGAAGCCATCATTCAATACTGGCCCGATAGCGCCGGAGCAAAGCCGAACATGGCCGATTTTGCCACGCATGATTCGGTCAAGGTTTTGGTCGAGCGTTTCAATTCCGGGCATTCCCACATGCCTTATGATCCGAACGAGCCGGCGGGAAAAACCACGGCTGCGCTGTTTGAAGCAGTTGCCGAGGAGCACCTGACGCAACCGACCATCATCTACGAATTTCCGACAGCGATTTCGCCGCTCTCGAAGCAGAAAGCCGACGAGCCGGACTGGACGGAGCGCTGGGAGATATACATCGGCCAAATGGAGATCTCCAACGGTTTCAGTGAATTGAACGATCCCGTCGACCAGCGGCACCGCTTCGAGCAACAGCTCGACGAACGCGAACGGGGCGACGAAGAAGCCCACCAAATGGATGAAGACTACATCCGGGCGCTTTCCTACGGCATGCCGCCGGCGGGCGGGGTAGGGGTGGGAATCGATCGCCTGGCTATGCTTCTCACCAACTCGGCATCCATACGAGACGTGATCCTATTTCCTCTGTTGCGGCCGGAGAAGAAGGCCGACTCTTCAGAGTAGCTGCCGCCGAACCTTTCTTCCTGGGGGAATTTTCGCTTGACTTCTTGAAGCCCCAACATACATACTAGTTGGTATGTTAACAGGCAGTCCAACAAAACCTCGCCTGTCTGGCTCCGGCCGCAATCCCGAGCGAACCCGACGCCGGTTGCTCGATGCAGGTTTCCAGGAGGTCTATCAGCGCGGATATCAAAGCGCGGACTTGGACGCAGTCTTGGAAAGAGCGGGGGTGACCAAAGGTGCGCTGTACTATCACTTTGAGAACAAGGAAGCACTCGGCCACGCCATCATAGAAGAGGTCATCGGGAACATCACCCGGGAGAAGTGGCTCACGCCTTTGCGGTCGGGGAACCCGATTGATGCCTTGATTCAGATCGTTCAATCCACGGGCACCGAGGTCCCAGAAGTTCGCGGCGGCTGCCCGTTTAACAATCTCTCCCAGGAAATGTCAGGCCTGGATGAGGGCTTCCGTAAGCGCCTGGCCAAAATCTTGACCGAATGGCGAGACGCCATGGCAGAAGCTTTCCGCCGGGGCCAGCGCGAGGGAATCGTGAAGAAAAGTGTTGAGCCTAACGACGAGGCGACATTTCTCATCGCTCTCTACGAAGGCTACATATCTCTGGCGAAGAATTCGCAAGATTCGGCCCTGCTGAAGTCCGGAAAGAAGCGGATGATTCGTTATCTGGAGTCCTTGCGAACCTAGTTTGTTTTGACTCCTCTATTACATACCAACTAGTTCGTATGCTAGCAAACCGTATCGCACTCCAGGAGGTTCTCGATGTGCCCGTTCTGCATTTCAGCGCTGGCGGTAATGGCGGCCAAAGCGGCAGTCGCGACAGGCAGCGGAGCAATTCTGACCAGAACTCTAGTAAATCGTATGCGGGGAGGATCGGAGTCTTCCCACGACACGGGTCAACCCGTGCAGCAACCGGAAACCCCGGTCCAGGGCAGTGTTGGATCGTGAATCCGGTTCCCGCTTCGAGTGAAAAACAACCTTTAGCCCGATGGGAGAACAATATGTCCGACAGCTCAACCAATTCCAATCTGCGAACCCACGAAGTCGTCAGCCCCGAAGTCTGGCTCGAGCGACGCAAACAGCTCCTCAATCATGAAAAGGAACTCACGCGGCTGCGCGATGAAATCTCGCGTCAGCGCCGTGAGTTGCCCTGGGAAGAAGTCACTAAGACCTACGTGTTCGATGGCCCGGACGGCAAGCAGACGCTGGCTCAACTATTTGGCGGAAAGAGCCAGTTGATCGTGTACCACTTCATGTTCGGGCCCGGCTGGAACGAAGGATGCGTTGGCTGCTCGTTTTTGGCCGATCATCTTGATGGGACGCTGCAACATGTCCAGCAGAAGGACATTGCTTTCGCCGTCATCTCCCGTGCACCGCGGAGCGAAATTCAAGCCTTCAAGCAGCGCATGGGATGGAACTTCAATTGGGTTTCGTCAAATGGCAGCGACTTCAACTACGACTATCGCGTTTCCTTCACCCCCGAGGAGGTCGCAAGCGGCAGCATCTATTACAACTATGGCAACCGCAGCGGCGCGTTTCTAAGCGAGGATCTATCGGGAACGAGTGTCTTCTACAAGAGTGAGGAGGGAAAACTATTCCACACCTACTCTTCATACGGCCGCGGGGGAGAAGAGTTGCTCGGATCCTATCGTCTGATCGACCTCACGCCCAAAGGTCGCGAGGAAAACGGCCCCACCTTCACTCTCGGAGACTGGGTTCGCCACCACGACCGATACCAGGCACCTGGATTCGTGGATCCTACCGGACGCTACCGCGAAGTGGCAGTTCCGGATCCCGTTCCAACAGTTGCGAGCTAGTCTGGCGGCTGATTCGAGGGGGCGATGGGTGCGGTCCATCGTCCTGTTTCCTTAATGCTGGATTTCGATTGAGACCAAATCGCTTTCGGTTTTGCCGCCGTCTCGGTAGTTGATACTCGCCGGGATGTTCTTCCAGGCACAGGAGAATTCGCCTGCCCCGATCACAGTCGTGGACTTAAAGTCCCGGACGCGAAGCCTTAAAGTGCTGCGGCCATCGCTGACCGACACTGCTGCGGCCGGGGGTTGTGAGCAATCGACCGAAAGAATCCGGCCTTTAATGAATTTCACCGGGCGTTTGTCGATCTCAGGCGCAGCTGGCGCAAGGGATTTAGCGGATGCCTCGCCGTCATCCGGCTCTGATTCCTCTACCTCCTTCGCCAACTTCTTCGCGGCTTGGTTGCGCGCCTCCTGCTCTTCAGGAGTCACACCATATTTCTTTAAGAACGGCAGGTTCTCTAAGTCCTTTGCGGCGGTTTGAGCGACTTGGGGATCGTGACTGTGTTGCAGGCGATCCAGAATGCTGGTGGCCTCATCGAACTTCTTCGCCGCAAGATATGCTCGTGCCAACCGCAATTGAAACGACTCGTCTCGTGGACTCAGCTGCACCGCAACCTTCATTGCCTCAACTGCGCCGTTGGCTCCGCCGCCTTCCAGGCGTGCCCATCCCAGGATGTTGTAGCCCTGCGCAAATTCGCGAAACTCATCGAGCACGAACTGCAGGCTTTCCATGGTATTGGCCAAGCCCTGAATGTACTTACCTTTTTGCGTTGCCGAATGGTAGGCAGCCAGCGCCACTCCAAAGTGCGACCACGGATCGGAGTTGTTCAGTTCCAGCGCGGAGCGCAATTCTGCGAACGCAGCCGGCGAGTCTCCCTTCTGGACATAAGCCCACGACAATGCCCGGTGCGCCACCGCGGTATCAGTTTTGGGGTCCCCCGCCACCGCCTGCAGTTTCTGAATGGAATCTTCCCGGTGTTCGGGCATGCGCAACCCCATTTCCGCTACCAGAGCATCCGCCTCCCGCGCAGGCAGGTCGCGAGCACTCGCAGCGACCTCATCGGCAGCAAAGGGAAGCGGCGAGACGTGTACCGATTCCGGTGTGAGGGGCGGGGTAGGCCCTTGCGCCTCCTCGAGGGACGCCTGAAGCGGCTTAAGTGCGCGGAAGTAGTCCTTCACCTGTTGGTCCAACTGGGCCGGGGTGACGCCGAAGGCCTGCTGCATTGCTTGGGAGACAGGCACGCGCTGGTTTTCCACGAGGTCGAAATAGGTTCCCGCTTGCGCCAATTTGTTCTGATTCAGCAGGTAGTGAATCAGAATCCAGGACTGTGCGTAAAACAGGGTGTGATGGGTGCCCTCGCGGCCATTCACCACGCGATTGCGCATCTGCATCAGGTCGGTGAGGTTCAGCCACACGGGATTGTTTAACAGCTCCGTAAGCGACTTCAACCCCGGGCCTTGCTCCGAATAGGCCGGTTGCCCCGGCCAAGCAAGTTCAGGATCGCTCCCCAACTCGGTATTCTTGTTGGTGAAATAGACAGAGGCAAAATACTCGGCAAATCCTTCGTCAAACCACGCTGCGGTCTGAGGGTAGTTGTAGTCAAGCAGGTAGTGGGCAAACGGATGGGCGATGGCACGCCAACTGTCCTCGACGGAGGTATTCACAACGATGAACACCCTCTCCTCGCCGCGCAGAAAAAATGCGGGAAGATTTGTGCCTTGGGGTGCAAGTTGTGCGTAAGTGGCCGGATTGGCCAACGCGATAATCTCGACCGGTTGCGACATGCGAACTCTCCTGCGCCCTAGGATTTCCGAAAACACCATTCGCATTTGCTCGAAGCGAGCGATTACTTCGTGACCCTTCTTCTGGCCAGCATCGGTGATTACCAGGAAGTGATCAGAGCTGATCTGTTGCCATTTGGGCTCTGCGGCGTGCAGGGGGAGGCCAGAGAACAGAACAAGGCATCCTAAAAAGAAGAGGATGGGGCGATGAGCGAGACGCATCTGGGGCTACCGATGGCATGATCGTACCACGGCATCCTGCTCCGCCTCGTCTTCATGCGAAGTCCTCTAGCTCAACATTTCCTAGCCAGGGGGCATCATGTGGCGCAGGCAGCGCTACAGGTGGGGGGCACCTGATCCGGCCGCCGGCCTTTCCTTTGCTGAGATCGGTCGCAGGTGCGGCTAGCCCGCAAACTCCACTTGGGGCTCGAGCGTGATTACCCCGGCCCGGTAACCCATATTCAGGAGTCGGACAATCGCTTCTTTCCCGTCCGCACCATAATCCAGCGTGCGTTCGTTCACGTACATGCCGACGAAGCGGTCGGCCATCTGTGGGTCGAGGTCGCGCGCGAACTGCATCGCATAGGCGAGCGCCTGCTCGCGATGGTCCAATGCGTACTGAATGCTGTCGCGGAGCGCCTGCGAAACACTGGAAATCAACTCGCGCCCGAGACTACGGCGGATGGCATTTCCTCCGAGCGGCAAGGGAAGTCCCGTCACCTGTTGCCACCACCTTCCAAGATCGACAATTCGATACAAGCCCGCCTTGTCGTAAGTAAGCTGCCCTTCGTGGATGATGAGACCTGCCTCGTACTTGCCCTCGACAACACTGGGAATAATTTCATCAAAAGGCACGACCTCGGTTTCAATTCCCGGAGAAAAAAGCTGCAAGGCAAGATAAGCGGTCGTCAGCTTGCCGGGGACCGCAATGCGAATCCCTTTCATCTCGCTGGTTGAGAACGCGCGCGTGGCAACCACCATCGGACCATAGCCTTCGCCCACGCTTCCCCCGCACGTCATCACTGCATAGTGGTCCTGGATGTAGGGGTAAGCGTGGAAGGACACGGCGGTCACATCGTATTGCCCGTCGCCCTGCATCGCTTTCTGATTGAGCGTTTGGATGTCCGAGAGGGTATGCGAAAATCGCAGCCCCGGAACTTGTACTTTGTTGGTCGCAAGTCCGTAGAACATAAAAGCGTCATCAGAGTCGGGACTGTGGGCGATTGTGATTTCGCGGGTGTCAGCAGCAGTTGTAGACAACGAAATTCTCCGGAGTTGCGAAATTCTATTCGCGCGGGAACAGGCGAGACCATGCTTTCACCGCGCCCGCAGCGAACATCACCTTAAGAACCTCGGCGAAGATGAACCAATACAGGCCGAGAGCCATCGCCTGACGCAACGAGTGCGTCAACAGGAACAGCCATCCAAGACCGCAGGTAAAAAGTAAAATCTCGCCGGCAGTGGAGGCCAAGGCCGCGCCAGCAAAGGTCTGTCTCCCCCGCACAAAGATGTAACCGGTCAATGCGGCAACAAATGGATAGGCAATGAGGTATCCCCCAGTCGGCCCGATCAGTTGCGCGATTCCCCCTGGGCCAGTCGGACTGAACATCGGCAATCCCGAGGCGCCTTCCATAAGGTATAGCGAAAGCGCCGCAAATCCCCGCCATGGACCCAAGGCGAGGCCAACCAGTAGGACTGCGAAATTCTGAACCGTCAGAGGGACAGGTGTGCCGGGAAGAGGAATGTAGATTCGCGCGCATGTGGCCACGAGCAAGCTGGCACCGGCGATCATGGCCGCGTTCAAGCCGAACTCAAGAGCGCGGTTACGCACTGCTGCGGTCTGGCTAACCGAAGGTGACATCTTTCCTCCTCAGGACTGGGGCGGTTCGGAAGTCTGGTGTTCCGCTTGCCGCAGACGCTGTCGAACCCACACATAGGCGGACAACGCGGCCCAAAGCACCGCTCCGGCGGCGACGGCCACGACAAGATACCACCAGATCATCCGCACGATGACCTAGGATACCAAATGAAAAGCGGCGGAGCAGAACGTTGCCTCTTGAAATCAAATACCGCGTCGCTAAGGCACCAGCTCCATGCTCATGGTGGCGCCTCCCATCGCAGGGAGCAAGGCCTCCACTTTTACGGGTTTGCGCGAGTCTTTTGCGATCCACAGAGTTTGCTTGTCATTGCCCCCATCCGCAGAAGAGATCTCGACTTTGTAGCTGTCAAAGGTTCCCGCGCCGACCTTAACGCTCTCCGATCCGATGACCTTGAGCGCCATGAGCTTCTCCTTCTGACTCTGGACGTCGAAGTTCCGGAAGTTTGTCGTATACCCCTCCGCGAGCGGAAGAGCGGCAATGCACTGCATGCTTCCAGGGCCGGTGGCAAAAACGGGGCCGCTCAGGTCTACATTGATCGGCTTGTCTTGGCCATTCATGCTCATCGTCCCGCTCACCTTTTTGTCCGTGAAGTCAAGCTTGATATTCACCGGTCCCTGTTCCGCAGTTTGCTTGCGGACGACCAATGTGTCCTTATCAAGCACCGAGGACCCGGTAATCTGTCCCATCGGCGTCTGCATCTTGTCGACCGCGCTCCATGCGCCATTTTCTTCCTGAATGCTGGTGGTGACCGTCAGGAGGATCTCCTGCGCGCCCATGGAGATTTTCGCTTTGTAGTTGTAAGTGGCCGGAGCGAGAGCGACTGCGGGCTTAGGGAGCGCGATCGCGTTCGGGTCTACTCTCTTGCTCAGCACCACAGTTTTAGGATCGACTGTGATCTCGGCCAAGCGCTTGGTCGCTTCCGCGGAACCACCTTCTTGCGCGCGACCACCCAGATGTTTGACAAGGAAGTTCTCCGCCGCAATGAACATTGCCAGGTTGTTAACCGGACGCGCAAAACCGTGGCCTTCGTCCGGCGCCAGCAAATACTCGACAGGAAACCCGCGATCGCGTAGCGCGATGACAATTTGTTCCGCTTCACGACGGCTGACCCGGGGATCGTTAGCTCCTTGAATGACAAGCAGGGGCGTCTTGATCTTGTCGGCATGCGTCAGAGGCGAGCGCTCGACCAGCAACGCCTTTCCTGCTGGCGTGCTTGGATCACCCATACGCGCGTACAGCATCTTCCGAATCTGCTCCCAATAGGGCGGGAAGGAATCGAGAAGTGTAATCAAGTTTGATGGACCCACGATGTCAACCGCCGCCGCGTATACGTCAGGAGTGAAGGTTACGCCCGCCAAAGTGGCATATCCGCCATAGGAGCCTCCGATGATGCCTATGCGTTTGGGGTCGGCGATCCCTTGAGCGATGAGATACTTCGCTCCCCAAGTAATGTCGTCCTGCATTTTGTTGCCCCACTCGAGATTGCCTGCGTCAAGAAACTTCTTGCCGTATCCGGTGGAGCCGCGGAAGTTAGGCATGAGAACGGCGTAGCCGCGATTCGCAAAGAACTGCGCCAGAGGGTTGTATCCCCAACCATCCCGCGCCCAGGGCCCACCATGGGGCAACATCAGGGTTGGAAGGTTCTTGCCTGGAACCCCTTTCGGCAAGGTGAGGTAAGCGGGAACTTGCAGACCATCCGACGAGGGATAGGAGATCGCCTCCATCTCGGCCAGGTACTCACGTGGCAATTTTTCCCTGATCTTGAATTGTGGAGTGAGAGTTCGAGTCTTACGAATAAAGAGAAACGTCTGGCCGGGCTCGGTGTCACTCACGACGGTGACGAGCCACTTGCTTTCATCGCGCGTCCGGGATACCACGAGCACCTCGAATTTCGGGTAGCCAAATTTGTGCTCGATCCAGTGGACGTCGTCGCCAAAGGCCTTCTGCTTGTAATAGGTCTTTGTGCGTGCGGCGGTATACCACGTCTCCACGAGTTCATCGGTAGCCTCGGAAAACAGCGCGCCGGAAAAATCAACCTTGCCAAGAGGGTCGGACTCCACCAGTTCCACCTTGCCGGTTTGCAGATCAAAAAGCGCCAGCGAAGTCAGATTGGCATCCTTGTTTGTCTGGATATAAACGCGCTCGTTCCCCGGCTGAAACTGCATCGGAGCGCAACTTTCAAACACGTTGCAGGAGTACACCTTGGTCAATTGATCCGGGTCGACCCGTAGGAATTCCGTGTCGCCGTTTTCCGCCGAGCGAGTTGCCATTCGCAGATTGCCGTCCAGATCGAAAACCCATTGCGTAACCCGATCGGTGTTCTTGCGCACGAGCGTCTTTTCGCCGGTTGAAATTCTTAGTTTGTATAAATCGTGCCAGGCCTTGTCGCGATCATTGAGGCCCATATAAAGGAGGTCCGGATCCTTCTTCGGAAGATCGTATAGAACCACGCGCGCTCCTTTAATTCCGGTCAAGTCGCGCGAGGGCGGCGCATCGGCACCGGCCGAGGGTTTGGCCGCTGGATCTACGGCGTAGATGTTGAAGTTTTCATCACCGTCATGGTCTTTCACGTACAAGATGTATTTGCTGTCGCGGCTCCAGAAGTATGCAGGAACCGGACGTTTGGTTTCTGTAGTCAACAGGTGGGCAGCACTGAACGGCTCATCGACACCCTTGACATAAATGTTGCGCGTGTCTTTCCAAGGTTTGAGAAAGGAGATGTAATTCCCATCGGGAGATATCTGCGCGCCGGCGATTTCGGGATCCCCGAAAAACAAGTCGCGATCAATAATGGGGGCGAGCCCGCTCGCCTTACCTTTGGTTTCGGAGTTGAGTGCTAAAGAGCAGAAGAATAACAAGCAGCCAAACACAATGGCAGAAGGCTTCATTGGAACTCCTTTGAATCGTCCCCGGGGAGCGATGACATTCTACGCTTGCTAAACGAATACGTGACAAAAGGCAATCGGTTCCAACCCATAGCCAGATGTCCAACCCCAACCTGATTTCTTATTGGCCGGCCGCGTCGGCTATCACGGCCGCGGATATTATGACAGGGAAGTTTACCGAGCGAGAAATGAAGCACAGCGAATGTGCTTTGTGGTGTAGATCATCCGCTTCAGCCGTCTTATTCACTTCCGCAATGCGGACCTGCGGCTTCAAGGTAACGCTTAGAAACTCGCCGGAGCCATCCTGGTTTTCACGCATGACTCCTTCGGCGTTATCACGGTACCCGATCACCGTGATCTTGTTCACGGCGCATAAATGCAAGTACCAGAGCATGTGACACGAAGACAGGCTTGCGACCAGAAGTTCTTCCGGGTTGTAGCGGGTTTTGTCGCCGCGGAACCCCGGGTCACTCGAAGCCGGAATGGGCGGCTTTCCGTTCACCGTGATCACGTGGTCCCGCCGGTAGCTGGTGTAAGTCCTGGTGCCCTGGCCGTCATTACCAGTCCACTCCAACTCGGATCGATAGGTGTGCTGCTTCAAGACTCTTCGCTCACGGGCGGCATGAATGATTTCATTTGCCGGACATCAGTTTTTCAATCTCGTCCGGCGCTTGCGGCAAGGATTCGGTCAGCCGAAGCAGCTTTCCATCCTTATCCACGTAGAACATATCTTCAATTCGTACACCAAGCTTTTCTTCCGGGATGTAGATGCCGGGTTCGATAGTAAAAACCATCCCGGGACTAAGCGGCACCGAGTAATCGCCTGGATCGTGCACATTCAGCCCCACATAGTGGCCCAATCCGTGAATGAAGTACTTGCCAAGCGGTTCGCCGTGCAAATCCTTGCCGTGCGTGTTGATGTAGTTGAAAGCGGCGTCATAAATCGAATCTGGCTGGCCTTTCGCGATGCGCGATTTGCCCGACTGAAAGGCGGCGATAGCCGCTTTCTGGGCGCCCAGAACGATCTCGTAAATCTCCCGCTGGCGAGGCGTAAATTTCCCGTTTGCCGGCAGCGTGCGTGTGATGTCGGATGCGTACAGGGAATACTCCCCCGCGGCGTCCATTACCACCACATCCTGGTTCCGCAAAGTGCCAGAATTTTCCGAGTAGTGAAGAACCGTCGAATTGAAGCCGCTACCAACGATGGGAGCATAGGCCGGGCGTTCGCAGCCCCGCTTTCCCCACTCATACTGCAGCACCGATGAAATCTCCCGCTCGGTCACGCCCGGCTTGATGTCGCGAATGGCGGCAAACTGTGCGGCTATCGAGGCCTCCGTCGCCTTCTGAATGAGCTCAACTTCGCCCGAATCCTTGAACATTCGCAAGCTTTCAAGCAGGGGCCGAATATCTTTGAACGACGTGCCAACGGCGAAAGCGTTGGCATTTCCGAGCCAAGCCACTCGCTCAGTGGAGTTCGAAGTATCCTCAGGTGCAGGAACATCGGTAAACAGGTCAGCGCCATGTGCAGGAAACAGGTCCACGAGTACGGAGCGCAACTTGTCGAGTGACTCGACACGGTCAAAGCCGGTGGTTTGGGCGGCATTGAGGCTATCCGGTCCGAGCTTCGGGCCGGTCCACTTTTCCTGGGAATAGTTTCGGCTCGGCAGAAAAAGAATTTCCGTGTAAGGATGTGCGGGATTGTTGTTCTTCGGCCCCACCGCCGGTGCCACAAGGAGTGCGGCTCCGGGCTCACCCCACCCACTCAGATAATAGAAACTAGCGTCGGGAAAGTAGCCATACACGGCATTCGGACCCTCGGCCTCGGGGGGAGCGAACAGCAACGCAACCCCGCCGTTCAACTTGGCAGCAAGTTTTTCGCGACGCGCGTGATAGTCAGCGTTGGCCTGGCGTTCGCGGCCAAGGACCGGGAGTGCCAACAGGCACAGCGAAATAACCGCTACCCATAACAGAACTCCTCCACGATTCATTTGCCCTCGATTATTTGCCAGTTAGAGAGTTTGTTGCAGATGTGAAGCTATCCACATTGCTCTTATCCAAAATCTGCGAGCCGGTATCAACGAATGCAGGAATCGGTGCGAACCCGTCGTTCGCCCAATCGGAATCTAGCCTTGGCAAGTTCTGATGATGCAGAGTATCCAGCATTTTCAACCCTACAAACGCCATGGTAAAAGGCTTCTGTGCGATGGTTGCCACAATTACGCCTTTCTTGATCCACTCGAGCGTGGCGGGATCCGTATCCATCGCAATGACGGTTCGCCCCTTAATTCCGTTGTTGTCAAGCACCGTGGCGACTTCATTTCCCGAGAGTGCCTCAAGGCAAACAAACGCGTCGATGTGCTCTTTCTTGTCGTTCGCAAGAAACCCGTTGGTGGCATCGAACGCCACGCGAGGGTCTCCCTTGACGTCAACCGTGTGAATAATTTTGATCTGAGGGGAACCTTCAAGAGCGTCCTTGTATCCGTGCAAGCGCTCATTCAGGTTGGGCTGTGCCGGCATGGTGAATACCACCACATTTCCATGCCCCTTGAGTTCTTGCGTCAGGCGTTTTCCGCCTGCCACTCCAGCTTGGTAGTTGTTCGTACCGATGAAGAATAACCGTTTGCTGGCGGGCGCATCGGAGTCCACGGTGACGAGCGGAATTCCGGCGGCGATGGCTCGGTCGATGCTGTCTTTCATCAAACTCGCGTCCGCAACCGAAATCAGGATGCCAGCCGGCTTGCTTTGCGTCGCGTGATCCAGCGCATCGCGTTCCGCTGCAGGGTCGTAGGTGTCGGGGCCGGTAAATTGATAGCCGACCTTCAGTTGGTTGGCAGACTGGGAGAATCCTGCCGCTGCAGTTTGCCAATAGGGAACTTTGATGTTGGTGGAGATAAAGATGTACTGCTCGCCACTGTGCCCGCCCCCGCACGAGGTCAGGGAAAGCACCGCAATCACCAACGAGACCGAAAGGGAGATACGCGCTTGCGTCATAGCAGACCTCCTGCAGATGCGTGAAGATCGCAAAGGAAGCGAGTCGCATTCTAAACCAGAAGGGAATCGAGAGGAAATCGAAAGCAAACTTGGAGTTCAAACACCAACGGGATACGGTTTGGTGTTGTTACCGGTGGAAAGCGACAGAGACGAGAATCGTCCCTGTAGGAGCGACATCAATCCTGTGTACCAGTAGCCGATGACAAACAGCAGCAGGAAGGGAACGGTGAAGTAGTTTTCGTTATCGAGAGCGTAGTACACGGTGAGGGCAAAGTAACTCCCGATCAAAAGTTCGACCCAAGGCACCCATCCTAAACGTCTACGGTATTTCGTTGCCCGCACCACGTCTTTCTTCGTCTCCACGCGATACTTGGGCGTACGCGCAAACGCGGATTTCTTTCCAATCAGGGCTTCAAGCACTGCCATGGTGTTGGTGAGTGTCAGGCCAATCCCGAGTGCCATCAAGAAGGGCAGGTACAGTAAGGCGCGCGGCCAGGTGCGCGGAAAAAGCTCTCGTTGGGAAACCAGATAGAAGCTGGAAATGGAAAAGGTTGAGGCCAGAAATAACGGAATGTCGATGTACAACATCTGAAACCATCCCTGATAAAAGCGGATGACCATGGCGGGCAGAAGGAGCACCGACAGGATCACCATAAGCGGGTAGCTCAGGTTGGCGGTTAGGTGATACCAGGCTTCCAGTTTCACGCGAAATGGCTGATCACTTTTGAGAACCTTGGGAAGAATCTTTTTTCCCGTCTGAATCAGTCCTTTTGCCCATCGCGCCTGCTGAGTTTTGAAGGCGGTCATTTCAACCGGCAGTTCGGCCGGGCATTCGATGTCTTGGCGGTAGACGAACTTCCATCCCTTCAGCTGTGCCCGATAGGAAAGATCGGTGTCTTCCGTGAGAGTGTCGTGCTCCCAGCCACCGGCATCTTCGATCGCCTGGCGCCGCCAGATCCCCGCCGTGCCGTTGAAGTTAAAGAAGACATCATGACGCGCGCGCCCGGAATGCTCTAGCACGAAATGACCGTCGAGCAGGATGGCCTCGACTTCGGTTAGGAAAGAATAATTGCGATTGATGTGCGTCCACCGCGTCTGCACCATCCCGGTCTTTGGGTCGGTGAAGTGGTGGATGGTTTTGAGCAAAAAGTCCGAGGGCGGAACGAAGTCGGCGTCAAAGATAGCGACGAACTCGCCTTTGGCTGTCTTCAATCCTTCATGCAAGGCTCCAGCCTTGAACCCTTCGCGGTTTGTGCGATGCAGGTATGTGACCGGATAACCCTGGCTGGCGTAATGCTCGACGAGTTCACGGGCCACGTTTGCGGTTTCATCCGTCGAGTCGTCCAGCAATTGAATATCGAGCTTCTCGCGCGGATATTCGAGCCGGCACACCGCTTGCAAGAGGCGATCAACAACATACTGCTCATTGAAAATTGGGAGCTGCACGGTCACGCGCGGCAACGTAGGGAACTCTTGCGGCGGTTTGGTCGCGTTCTTTTTCTTCTTGTAATAAAGGTAGACAAGCGTATAGCGGTGAATGCCGTAGGAGGCGAGCAGAATCAGAACAATGAAGTAGGGGATCAGCAGCGCCAGATCAAACCCATTGGCCTCATAAAGACCCTTGAAGGTGGTGTCAAGAAAGTGTCTGCGGACGTACTGCGCTAGCCCGGGCTGGGCAAGAAACACGGAGAAGGCTGGCAACAAGTGCGGCATCGGCTGAGAGCCCGATTTTAGCGGGCGCGTTCGAAGGGAACATTGTAAATGGTGAGGTAAGGTGTGGAAACCGGGGAGAAAGCAGGAACCCGCTCGCCCCTGCGGCTCATGTAAACTCTCTGGGTTGCACCGTCAGATGAGCACGCCTAACGCCTACATTTGCGACGCCATCCGCACACCATTCGGGCGCTATGGGGGAACTCTGGCGCACGTCCGCACCGATGATCTCGCTGCCATTTCCCTCAAGGCTTTGATAGAGCGCAATCCGAGAGTGGATTGGAACGCGCTCGATGATGTCCTCTATGGGTGCGCCAATCAGGCCGGCGAGGACAATCGGAACGTAGCCCGCATGGCTCTCTTGTTGTCAGGACTTCCGGTGGACGTGCCAGGAGCCACGGTCAATCGTCTCTGCGGCTCCAGTCTGGAAGCCGTGTCAGTCGCCGCACGCGCGATCAAGTCGGGCGAAGCAAGTCTCGTAATCGCGGGTGGTGTCGAGAGCATGTCGCGCGCGCCCTTCGTGATGGCGAAAGCAGAAGATCCGTTCTCGCGATCGCCAAGAATCGAAGACAGCACAATTGGGTGGCGCTTCGTGAATCCAGTGATGAAGCAGAAATATGGAACGGACTCCATGCCGGAAACTGCGGAGAACATCGCCGAACAATGGAAGATTTCCCGCCAGGACCAGGATGCTTTCGCTGTTCGCAGCCAACAGCGCACGGCCGCAGCAATGAGATCCGGACAACTCGCAGAAGAAATTACTCCGGTGGCGATTGCCGGCAAGAAGGGAGGAAGCGAAACCATCGTTGTCCAGGACGAGCACCCGCGTCCCGACACTATCCTTGAGGCCCTCGCGAAACTGAAGCCGATCGTCAAGCCGAACGGGACCGTTACGGCGGGTAACTCTTCCGGCGTCAACGACGGTTCTGCCGCCATCCTCCTGGCATCCGAAAAAGCAGTATCGCAACATGCATTGACCCCCATCGCACGTGTTTTGGGTTCGGCCACGGCTGGAGTCCCACCCCGGATCATGGGAATCGGACCGGTTCCGGCAACGCGCCGTGTTCTTGAAAAGACTGGCGTCAAGCTCTCGCAGTTGGACGTCATTGAATTGAACGAAGCGTTCGCAGCACAGTCTTTAGCGGTCCTACGCGACCTTGGATTGCCGGACGACGCTGGGCAGGTGAATCCAAACGGTGGCGCGATCGCCATCGGGCACCCGCTGGGCGCAAGTGGGGCCCGTCTGGTCATCTCAGCGGTGAATCAACTTAGACGCACGAGTGCAAGGTATGCGCTTTGCACCATGTGTATCGGGGTCGGGCAGGGAATCGCGACCGTCCTCGAACGACTCTAAGGCCGCTACTGATTGGAAGCAATCGAGCGCAGTTTCTCGGCAGCCAGCTCAGGCGTAATGTCGCGTTGCGGTGTCCCCAGCATTTCGAATCCCACCATAAACTTTCTTACCGTGGCGGAACGCAACAGGGGCGGGTAGAAGTGAGCGTGGAAGTGCCACTCCGGATGGGGATCCCCATCAAAAGGATGCTGGTGAAATCCCATGGAATACGGAAACGGCACATCGAAAATACGGTCATACGTCGAAGTAAGCTGCCTCAACAATGCACTCAGATCCGCAACCTCTTTGTCCTTAAGGTCGGGGAAACTGCCGAAGTGGCGTCGGCTGCACACCAACACTTCAAACGGCCAAACCGCCCAGAAGGGAACGACGGCAGTGAATCCGGCGTTGGAGCAAACGATTCGCGTGTCTTGTTTCTCTTCAAGCTCCACATATTCGCAAAGCAGGCAGGAAGGGTTCTCATTGCGGTAGTTTCGCTGTGCGAAAAGCTCGCGCGCGGAAGCCTGAGGCACGGTAGCGGTGGCCCAAATCTGACAATGGGGATGGGGGTTGCTCGCTCCCATCATCTCGCCCCGGTTCTCGAAGATTTGTACGTGACGAATTCCTTCGATTCGCGACAGCTCCAGGGTCTGCGCACTCCATTCCCGGATCACAGGCTCGATTTCCCGACCTTCCATGGTTGCCAGTGTGAGATCGTGGCGAGGAGAAAAGCACATGACACGGCAGATTCCCGACTCCGTTTCAGCCACTAATAGGCCGCGACGGTCCAAGTCGAAGCGCGCCGAAGGGATGTCTTTTTTCAGAGCCGCGAAGTCATTCTCAAAAACGAAAGTTGAGTGGTACTGAGGATTCAGTGCTCCATTCGCACGCTGATTGCCTGGACATAGATAGCAAGAAGGATCGTACTGCGGTCTTTGCGCCTGAGGAATCGCTTCCACTGCACCTTGCCATGGTCTTTGCGTCCGGTGTGGTGAAACCAAAACCCATTCATTGCTTAAAGGATTGAACCTGCGGTGCGGGGATTCGCGAAAAACTGAATCCAATTGATTTCCCATTGGGTCTCGTCGTGCTCCGAGCAGCACCCATTCATATGCTGATTCAGACTTTAGTATGTTCTCTCATAAACCAACTGCCATTACAATAGCGGGGTTCGTCCTGCTCGGTCGGAAGTGACTGCTGAGCGGGGCGAGGGGATCACGCCGCAAAGTGAAAAAACTGAACCCTGAAGAATGGCTGCAAACGTTCGAGCCGGAAATTCGTGCTGAGACGAAACTATTTCGGGCGCCTGGGCGTGTGAACCTCATTGGCGAGCATACTGACTACAACGATGGGTTCGTGCTTCCGAGCGCGATCGGTTTTTATACTCACATCGCAGTTTCTCCTCGAAGCGACGGCAAACTGGTTCTGCGTTCTACCGAATTTCCCCGAGAATTTGAGTTCTTGGCTGAGAGCTTGCCTTCCCAAAAACTTGGTGAATGGTGCGATTACGTCTTAGGTGTCGCCACGCAATTGGTAAAGGCAGGCATTGCGCTTGGCGGTGCCGACTTGCTGGTGCACGGGGAGGTGCCGGTTGGCTCAGGATTGAGTTCGTCGGCGTCGCTCGCGGTCGCATCCGCTCTTGCGCTGCTAAGCCTTTCCGGGAAGACCCTTCAGCTCAAGGAAATTGCCAAGCTCTGCCAGCGCGCTGAGAACGAATTCGTCGGAGCCCGCGTCGGCATCATGGACCAGTTCGTTTCCTGCCATGGCAAAGCCGGCCATGCCGTGCTCCTGGATTGCCGTTCCCTGGATTATGAGTTGGTGCCGATTCCGGAACAGGTTCAACTGGTCATTTGCAACACCATGGTAAAACACGAGCTTTCGGGCGGCGAGTACAACATGCGCCGGGCCCAGTGCGAAGAAGGGGTGCGAATCCTTTCGCACTCAAATCCGAAAATCAGGGCATTGCGCGACGTCACCGTTCGCGAGCTGCAAGGGCGCCGTTCGGAAATCCCGGAGGTGGTGTTTCGCCGCTGCCTGCATGTGGTCAAGGAAAACGAGCGTGTACTGGAGACGAAGAAGTTCTTGGAGAGCGGTGATTTGACCAGCGTCGGCGAACTCATGCTCGATTCGCACGAGAGTCTGCGGGATCTGTACGAAGTGAGCTGCCGCGAACTGGACGCCATGGTAGAAGCCGCCAAAGGGTTTCCCGGCTGGATTGGCGGCCGCATGACCGGCGGGGGGTTCGGCGGTTGCACGGTAAATCTCGTTGTGAGAGAACAGGCAAACTCGTTTGCAGCCGCGATTGCTTCCCGCTACCAGAAAGAAATCGGAATTCATCCCGACGTTTACGTGTGTTCGGCCGCCGATGGGGCTGGAGCAGAAGCCACAACTGCGGGGTAGTTTCCTTGCAAAACTGTGAACTTCCGATAAAGGCGCCCTCAGAGTAAACGTTTACAAACGCGACCCAATCGTCGATAATTGTTCGCTTCGCTTACAATGCCCGTGGTCATACGTCTGCCGCGGATGCGCAGGCAACAGAATGGAGGAGTGCGAGATGAGGGTTTCAGCTCTCGTAATTGCGCTATTGATGATGACAGCTGCCACTGAAGCACAAGTCACGAAGAAGAACTTTGGCAAAACACCGGATGGCAAGCCGATCCAGATGTTTACGATCAAGGATGGAGTCGTGGAGGCTCACATCATCACCTATGGCGGCATTCTTCAGTCCTTGAAGGTGCCTGATAAGAATGGCAAGTCCGCCGACGTGGTGCTCGGCTTCGATACCGCCGAGGAATACATCAACGGCAATAAGGCTTTCTTCGGCGCGATTATAGGGCGCTACGGAAACCGTATCGCAGGTGGCAAATTCCAGCTCGGTGGGAAAACTTTTCAGATCCCGCAGAATGACGGTTCAAACGCCTTGCATGGTGGACCGAAGGGCTTTGACAAGGTTCTATGGACCGGGAAAATCATTCCCCACGGGGTGGAACTTACCTACGTGAGCCCAGACGGCGAGATGGGCTTTCCCGGGACACTCACCGCAATCGTGCGCTACACCCTCGTCGGTAAGGACTTGAAAATCGAGTATTCGGCGACCACCGACAAGAACACCATCGTCAATCTTACCAACCACTCTTATTTCAATCTGGCGGGCGCGGGAAACGGGAACATCCTCAAGGACCAGGTGAAGATCAACGCTAGCCGTTACACACCCGTGGACGCGACTCTCATTCCGACCGGGGAGTTGGCGTCGATAGAGGGTACGCCATTTGATTTCCGCAAGCCGACGGCGGTTGGATCGCGAATTGACAACAAAGACGATCAGCTCACGAAAGGCCATGGCTACGATCACAATTGGGTGCTCGACAGCAGCGGCAAGCTGGCGGAGGCGGCTGAGGTTTACGAGGCGGGCAGCGGGCGGGTGATGCAGGTCCTGACCGACCAGCCGGGGGTCCAGTTCTATACCGGGAACTTCCTCGATGGGACCATTAAAGGAAAGGGCGGTACGGTCTATGAACACCGCGCGGCCCTGTGCCTAGAGACGCAACACTTTCCCGATTCACCGAACCACCCGACCTTTCCGTCAACGGAGTTGAAGCCGGGACAGAAGTACCACACCGTGACAGTTTTTCGGTTCTCGACGAGATAGCACCTGTTGCAAACGAACACGCGGGCCGCAGGACGCGGCCCCAGTTCTACGAAGACTCGAAATCAATGTCCCCAACGGTCGGTTCCAGCAAAGCGCTGCAAGAGCTTCGTGAGCAGGTGCTCGAAGCCAATCTCGAATTGGTTCGCCGCGGCCTGGTACTTTACACCTTCGGAAACGCGAGTGGAATTCTGCGGGAAGAAGGCCTGGTCGTGATTAAGCCGAGTGGTGTTCCCTACGAGAAGATGAAGCCTGAGCACCTGGTGCTGACTGGCCTGGATGGCAAGGTGCTCGAAGGCAACCTCCGGCCCTCCTCCGACCTGCCGACGCACGTTCTTCTCTACCAGCGATTCAAGGCTATCGGCGGTGTGGTTCATACCCACTCAGAGTATGCGACAGCCTGGGCGCAGGCGCGGCGTTCGATTCCTTGCTTCGGGACGACTCATGCCGATTACTTCCACGCACCGGTGCCGGTAACAGATCCTATGTCCGCGGAGGAGATTGCTGGCGAATACGAGTGGAACACGGGCGAAGCGATTGCACGCGCTTTTCGTGACAAAGATCCCGACGTGATTCCCGCCGTACTGGTCGCAAACCACGGTCCCTTTGTGTGGGGCAAGGACGTTACCATGGCGGCCCACAACGCGGTTGTGCTGGAATCAATCGCGCGTATGGCATACTTTACGACGACTTTGAATCCGCAAGCAGTGGCAATTTCGAGCGCGCTTCACGACCGGCACTTTTTGCGCAAGCACGGTCGCAACGCATACTACGGTCAGGCAGGGGAGAAAAGATGAGTCCGCGCTGGGCGACGTTCCTGGCAGAACGGCTAGTCCGGCTTTCGGGCGTGGACCTGGCCATCATTGTTTTCTATTTCCTTCTGGTGCTGGTCATTGGTTTCTACCTGAAGAGATTTGCAAACACCGGCGAAGATTTTTTTCTCGCGGGTCGCGAAATGACCGCATGGGTGGCGGGTTTGGCATTCGTCTCCGCCAACCTGGGCTCGCTCGAACTGCTCGGTTGGGCAGGATCGGCATATCAATACGGCATCATGGCGGCGCATTGGTATTGGGTGGGCGCGATCCCGGCGATGATTTTCCTCGGCCTGGTGATGATGCCGTTCTACTACATCTCCAAGACCCACTCGGTGCCGGGATATTTGAAGCTGCGCTATGGCTCGGAAGCAAGTTTCCTTAGCGGCATCACATTTGCGGTCATGACGATTCTTATGTCGGGCGTGAACATGTACGCCATGGCCGTCGTCATGAAGGTGGTTCTTGGCTGGGACATTAACTTCAGCATCTGGGTGTCCTCTCTGACAGTGGGTGTTTACGTCGCAGCAGGCGGGTTGTTTTCCGCCATCTTCAACGAGGTTTTGCAGTTCTTTCTCATTTGGTTCGGTGCGTTGTTGATTCCAATTATCGGCTTGATTGAAACCGGGGGCTGGAGTGGCATGGTCGCCCGCATTCAGCACAACTTCCCGGGCCAAGACTTCACGCACATGTGGGCGCCGATGGGTTCGTTTGCCAACAACCCAATGGGAATCCACTGGACGGGAATTGTGTTTGGTCTCGGCGCCGTGCAGTCGATGGGGTACTGGACTACGGACTTCCTCGTGGTTCAGCGCGTGCTTTCAGCCAAGGACATCCGTTCGGCAAAATTGGCGCCGATAGTCGGATCCTTTTTCAAGATGGCGGTTCCGCTGATCGTCATCCTTCCGGGCCTACTCGGTTTGGCGGTTCTCCCCATGCACTTGGTCCCAAACGCGCCGCACCTAGCACCTGGGGAGCACAGTTATAACGAGGTGCTGCCTTTGATGTTGGCTCGGTACTGCGGTCCAGGCTTGCTCGGCCTTGGGATCACCGCACTGGTTGCGGGCTTCATGGCAGGAATGGCCGGAAACGTGAGTGCCTTTGCAACCGTGTGGACGTATGACATATATCGCCCTTATATAAACAAAACCGCGGCCGACAAGCATTACGTTTCCATGGGGCGCTGGTGCACCATTATCGGATTGTTTGTTAGCATCGGCACAGCCTACCTGGTGATGGGTTTCGCCAGCATTATGGACTACGTGCAGGCGCTGTTTGGATTTTTCATCGCGCCATTGTTCGGCACCGTGGTGCTGGGCATGTTGTGGAAACGAGTTACGCGTTGGGCTGGCTTCCTGGGATTGCTCGCGGGTACGTCTTCCTCCATCACGATGTTCTTGCTGATGCAAAAAGTTGATCCGGAGCGGTGGGTGCCCATCTTTGCGCTTTCGCCCTACGCAAAGGGGCTAGCGCAAGACATGTACCAGTCCTTATGGTCTTGCGTCACTTGCGTCGTAGTGACTGTATTGGTCACGCTATTTACCAAGCCCAAGCCTGACGAAGAATTAGTTGGCTTGGTTTATAGCCTGACTCCGATTTCGCATGAAGAACATGCAACCATCTTCCACAAGCCAGCTTTCTGGGGCGTCGTGGCGATGGGGTTATTCGTAGTTCTGCAAATCATTTTCTGGTGAGACGATGAGCGAAAAACATCACATCATTCCAGTTTGGTTCTTCGTAGGCTTGCTGCTGTTTGTGTACGGTGTTCTGATTTTCATCAGCGGCCTAGCAGAACTATCGCATCCGCCAGACACCGTACTTTCGAACTTACATGCACCCGTGTGGTGGGGCGCATTGCTGATTGTGCTTGGGGGAGCGTACTTGTTCTTGTTTCGCCCGGGCAGGAACGCATAAGACGGGTCGCGCCGGTCTGGCGTGCGGGTATGGTTTCCAAAGCGGTTTCGTTAGGCGGCAACACTGGCACGGCAGAGAATACGTTTTCTGAGCGATCCGTTGCTTGAAAGATTACAGGGGCTTTCATATGACGAATAACAAAATGACAATGGGGCTGATTGTCGGGAATCGCGGTTTTTTCCCCGATCACTTGGCAAAGAGCGGGCGGGAAGAGATAATTCGCGTTCTTGAGGCGGCCGGCATCGAAGTGGTCGCCCTCACCCCCGAACAAAGCAAACACGGCGCAGTGGAAACCCGCGAAGAATCAACCCGTTGCGCCGAACTGTTCAAGAAGAACGCTGATCGGATCGATGGCATCGTCGTGACGCTGCCCAACTTCGGCGAGGAGAGGGCGATTGCCGACACCTTGCGCTTGTCGGGACTGCGAGTTCCAGTCCTGATTCAAGCCACACCCGATGATCCGAAGAAAATGACGATCGCGTTTCGCCGCGACAGCTTCTGCGGAAAAATGTCTGCCTGCAACAACCTGAAGCAATACGGGATTCCCTACTCGATCACCACGCTGCACACCGAAGCTCCAGACTCGCCTGAATTTGCCAAGGACCTGCAGTGGTTCGCAGCGGTATGCCGGGTTGTCAATGGCTTTCGCAATCTCAGGGTCGGTGCAATCGGAGCCCGCCCTACCGCGTTCAACACCGTTCGTTATAGCGAAAAGATTCTTGAGCACAACGGAGTTTCGATCGAGACCCTGGATCTTTCCGAAGTCCTTGGCCGCATCGATCGCATGAAGGACTCCGACCCTGCTGCGCAAGGGAAGCTCGCGTCCATTCAGAAATACGTTGACGCCAAGGACGTACCCGCGGCTTCACTGATGAAGATGGCGAAGCTGGGGGCCGTCATCGATCAATGGATGGCGGCTACCCAGGTGAGGATCAGCGCTATCCAGTGCTGGACGTCGCTCGAAGAAAACTTCGGCGTCGTACCTTGCACGGTGATGAGCATGATGAGCGAGCAATTGCTCTCCAGCGCCTGCGAGGTGGATATTGCCGGAGTGCTGGGAATGCATGCCATGCAGTTGGCTTCGGGAACTCCATCAGCATTGCTCGATTGGAACAACAACTACGGTAACAATCCCGACAAGGCGGTGTGCTTCCACTGCGCCAACCTTCCCAAACACTTCTTTCGCTCGTTCAAGATGGATTTCCAGGAAATCATCGCGGGAACAGTCGGTAAGGAAAACACCTTCGGAACGGTAGTTGGCCTGATCAAGCCGGAGAAGATGACATTTACCCGCTTCTCAACCAGCGATCTCGAAGGAAAAATTCGCGGCTATGTGGGCGAGGGGCGGTTCACCGACGACGCCCTGAACACCTTCGGGGGTGCTGGCGTCTGCGAGATCCCGAACATGCAAAAGTTGCTGCATTACATCTGCGAGAACGGCTTCGAACACCACGTCGCGGCGAATCTATCCTCGGTCGCCCCGGCGGTATACGAAGCCGCAACCCGTTATTTGGGTTGGGATATGTACTGGCACGAGCGGCCGGAAACTTCGTAGCTGAGTGCCCTTAAAAACGACTGACCACCCAGGACACAAAGGCCCACGAAGGGTTTCGGTTTGGGTTTCCTTCGTGTTTCTTCGTGTCCTTTGTGGTTAGGAGAAGATTGGAGTGCAAATGTCAATTGTCGCTGGCGTTGATTTCGGAACCCTAAGTGTGCGTGTCTCCATCGTCGACAGCGAGCAAGGAATGCTGGGCTCGGCGGTCGCTGAGTATCCACTGCACCGCAAGCGCGAAGACCCCGAATACGCCACGCAGTCGCATGACGATCACATGCGTGCGCTGGCCGAAGCGATGCGAGCCGCGGTCAAGCAGGCCGGCGTTTCCGGTGACACCGTCGAAGCGATCGCACTCGACACAACCGGCTCCTCAGTGATTCCTGTGGACTCTAAGATGAAACCGCTTGGCGAGTACTACCTCTGGTGCGATCACCGAGCCAAGGGCGAAGCGCAGGAAATCACCACCATGGCTCACCAGAAAAAGTTGGAGGCAATCGAGTGGTGCGGCGGTGTGTACTCCTCCGAGTGGGGATTTTCAAAGCTACTCCACTGGCTGCGGCACAACCCTGACAAGCGCGATATGTTTGCCTCTGCCTTCGAGCACTGCGACATGGTGGCCGCAACCCTGGGCGGGATCAGCGATCCCCGAAGGGTGAAGCGCAGCATCTGCGCCATGGGGCACAAATGGCTTTGGAACGCGCAACTCGGAGGGCTGCCGCCTGAGCAATTCCTGCTTGCCGTCGATCCGCTGCTCAAGGGAGTGCGCGAGAAACTCGACGGTGAGTACGCGACGTCGGATGCGATTGCGGGACATCTCTCTGCTTTCTGGGCGGAGAAGTTAGGTCTGAAAGCCGGTATTCCAGTTCCGGTCGGCGCATTCGACGCGCACTGGGACGCAATCGGCGCAGGCTGCCGCACCGACGACATGGTGAACGTCGTGGGCACCTCGACCTGCATCATTGGAATCACGCCTTCGCCTAATCTTGTTCCGGGGGTCTGTGGCGTGGTGCAGGGAAGCGTGCATCCACAGCGAACCGGAATCGAAGCAGGACTTTCTGCGGTCGGAGATATCTTCAACGCGATCGCCCAGCGCGCAGGAACCGATGTTGCCACGCTAAGCCGCGGGCTGGAGAAATTTCGCGCCGGCCAAACTGGTTTGCTGCGTATGACGTGGGACAACGGCGACAGGACGATCCTCGTAAATCCCAATCTTCGCGGCATCACCTTGGGCTGGAATCTACAGAGCACAGCACAGGATGAACTCTTTGCTGCCATCGAAGGCACGGCGCTGCACACCCGTGTGATCTTTGACCGCATGAATGAGAAGGGCGTGCGGGTTGCGCGCGTCATCAACGCCGGCGGGATTCCCCAGAAGAACGACGTGCTCAACCAAGTGTACGCGAATGTGTTGGGCCGTCCGGTTCTGGTTCCGACGAAGAGTACGACTAGCGTTGGTTCCGCGATCTTTGCCTTTATGGCGGCGGGGGCGTTCAAGACCATCGAGGAAGCTCAGGACAAAGTCTGCCCACCAAACAAGACCTACACGCCCGATCCCGGCGAGCAGCGCATATACGACGAACTGTACCGGCTGTTCAGCCGTCTTTACTTCGAGTTTGGAAAGGCGGCCGGACAGATGGGCCACATCCTGCCTGGGCTAATCAGGATCTCCGAGATGCGACATAAGGGGGCGGCGGCATCTGAACAATCATAGAAACTTCGCCATGTCCGCGAATTCCGGGAGTCATTCGTACCATGAGTCTGGAAGGGTTTCTCTGCTCGCGCATGAGTAACTGACATTGCGGTCACGCGCTAGAGCGAAGGGAAGCAGGAAACAAGAACTTGAGGTTGTAATTTGCAACTTCCCTTGACCCGACCCCTAGGGGGCAGCGGCGTGGGTCCAAGCGTCCTGAGCACGCTGCTTGATCTCGACCAGCCGGCCTTGGTCCAGCACCAGCACGAGATCGCAACTTTTTAACGTACTCAGCCGGTGCGCAATCATGAAGGTTGTGCGCCCGCTAATCAGGCGCTCGGTCGCTTCCATGATCGCGGCTTCCGTGTGTACGTCGACCGAACTGGTCGGTTCGTCCAGGATCAGGATCGGGCTGTTGCGGAGAAATGCACGGGCCAGGGAAATTCGTTGACGCTCGCCTCCTGAAAGGCGCGATCCACGTTCCCCCACCTGGGTCTCATAGCCTTCGGGGAGATTGAGGATGAAGTCGTGCGAGGCTGCGGCCGAGGCCGCAGCGATGATTTCTTCATCGCTGGCGTCGGGTTTTCCATAAGCGATGTTCTCCGCAATGCTGGCGGCAAACAGAACGGGTTCTTGCAGCACAACCGCATATTGCCTACGCAGGTCTGCAATCCGGTAATCGCGAATATCGTGGCCGTCGAGCAGAACCTTTCCAGAGCTGGGGTCGTAGAAGCGCATCAGCAGATTGAGCAGCGTCGTCTTTCCCGCACCAGTTGCACCGACGATTCCGACGCGCACGCCCGCTGGAATCCGGAAGCAGAGATCGTACAGGCCGCGCCCGGTCTCGTCATAAGCAAAACTGACATTCCGGAATTCAAATTCGCCATTGGCGCTCGCAAGTTTGCTTGCCCCACGGCGCTCGGCAATCTCGGGCTGCTGATCGAGCAGTACGAAGGTGCGGTCCAAACTCGCAAGCCAAACCTGCAGATCTGTCACTTTGCCTGTCAAGGTTTGCAGCGGCTGATAAATCTGGGCGATGTAGGCCATGATCATCAGCAGAGATCCGACGGTTAGGGTTCCTGCACGGACATGCCGCACACCAAAATACAAGGCTGCTGCGGTTCCCATGGCAATGGTCAATCCGATCAGGACGTTGAACACCGCCTGCTGAATGGAGAGCCGCACCTGTTGCGACATGCGCTTTGCCGAGCGCCGTACAAAGCGAGCATGCTCACGGTTTTCCTGCCCGAAGGCCTTGATGACTCGAATCGAGCCAATCACTTCTTGGATGACCGCGAGTGCCGAACTGTCCAAATGCTTGATGGTTTCTGAACGCTTGCGCACGACTCGGCTACAGCCAAGCGACAGAAGGAATAAGACCGGCGTGATGGTCAAGGCGATCAAGGCAAGAACCAGGTCCATGCGTGCCGTGACCACGATCATTGCAACCAAGGTGAAGATCGCGGTCGTGAGCGGGACAAGTCCCTGAATGGTGACATATTGAATCGAAGGAGCGTCGTGCTGGATGCGATAGACCGAGTCCGTCGCCCCATAGCGGTCGTGGAACATCAACGGCAGACGCTGCACATGATTAAGGAGGCGAGCTCGGAAATCCCAAACCAGCTTCTCTCCGGTGTAGGTTTGCAGCCACCACGCCGCGAGGCTCTGGAGGCTTACAAGTAGTGCGATCGCGAGCAGGATCTCGATAGCAGCTTCAAGAGAGGCAGATCTGAATCCTACAAAAGGTACCCAGCGCACGAGCCATGACGGCAGTGGCTCTGTGCCAAGCACGCTGTCGACGACCACTTTTAAGGGCAAAGGATAGAGAAGCGTGAGCGGCAAAGAGAGAATGCTGAGCCCAGCGATTCCTAGAAGATGGGGCCAGCAGCTTCGGCACTCTAACAGTACTCGAACCAGAACGGATTTCTTGAGGAATGAACGAGACAACCGACACCACAAAAACGTTGGGGCCCCAACATCCACAACGCTGAATTTGAGCTCATTCTATTCGAACTCTTCTCCATTTCGGTCGTTTTATTTGCTGCTGCACGACTCCTAGGTAATTGACCTTAGTCGGTAGGGGCTCACGGCCTACATGGTTTGAACCAGGGAGCTACAAAATTGTTTCTGCGCCCGTAGTATTTCTTTTGCTTTGTAGCCGGCAATAAATCCTCATCTGAAGTGCCAAGGTAAGGCACCATGAAAGCGCAATTCCCGCTGTTCGTTTCTTCCCTCTTCCTGCTTTTCTTTTCAACCATCCCATCCCGCGGACAACAAGTTGAGACTGCGATCCCGCCAACTCTTCCGCCATCCGCGCCCGCCCAGCACAGTGTCGCTCTCATTGGCAAGGTGCAGGTCGAAGGCGGCGTGGATGTTTCCAAAGATACCGTGGTGGTGCTCGAGTGCGGAACCAAGGTTCGCGGCTCGTCGAACGTGAACAGCCATGGCCACTTCAATCTCGTCCTGAATGGGACTGGCGTTGCGGGAGAGCGCGGCTGGAGCAACCCAGAAATTGCCACTCAAAGTTTGGTTGACTGCAGCGTGTATGCCCAAGCACCGGGCTATCGTTCTACGGCAGCCCTCTTGGCTGGCGAGAATGAAAGCGGAGTCGTCGACGTCGGAACTCTTGTCCTGCAGCCGCTTTCACCCGCCAAGAATCCAACTGAGGAATTCACGGTCAGCGCGGCTTCCCTGGCAGCGCCGGACAAGGCTAAGCAGCAGTTTGAAAAAGGCACAGAACAGGAGAAGAAAGGCAAGTGGGCTGCCGCCTCGGACTACTTCCGAAAGGCCATCCAGGTCTATCCGCGATACGCTGTTGCCTGGCTAGAACTCGGACGAACCCAGATACAGCAGAACGATTTCACCGAAGCGCAACACTCATTCCGGCAAGCAGCCACGCAAGACTCCAAGCTTCTCCCTGCCTATTTCGAGCTTGCGCGCCTGCAGGTCGAGCAGAAGGAATGGAAAGCCCTGGCGGAAACGACCGGTAAGATGGTCGAGCTTGCTCCGGACTCGTCGCCGCTGTTCTGGTTTCTAGACGCGGTAGCGAACTACCATTTGCATGATCTGGCCCGTGCCGAAAGCAGCGTTACGCGGGGTTTGCGGTTAGACACCAGGCACAGCGTCCCCCAACTCGAGTATCTCTATGGCTTGGTATTGGGCAGCCACGGGGAGTACGCTGCTGCCGTTCCCCATATTAAGAGTTATCTGAAGCTTGTTCCCAGCGCCGCCGATGGCCAGAACGCGCAGCATGTCTTGTCGGAATTTGAGCGTCTTGCGTCCCAGGCCCCGACAACAGCCGAGCGTCAATGATTGGAACCGATACCGGACAGATACAGTATTCCCCCGATCCAACCAGCTCAGGCTTTCCGGAAGAATAGTTGAAAATCACACTGGAGGGCTGCCGTGAAAGAGTTGCCGCTACAAGGTATGCGTGTCGCAATTCTGGCCACCGACGGGGTCGAAGATTCAGAGCTGCGCGAGCCGAGGAAGGCGCTTCAAGATGCGGGGGCGGAAACCAAGTTGTTTGCTCCTAAACAAGAGGCGATTCAATCATTCAAGCACCACGACAAAGCAGAGACGTTCAACGTCGATGTGACTTTGGCGGAGGCCGATCCAAGCCAGTTTGACGCCGTGTTACTTCCGGGAGGCGCGTTGAATGCAGACACTCTTCGGGTGCAGACCCGGGCACAGGAGTTTGTACGTGAAATGGACCGGCAGGGCAAACCGATTGCGGTGATCTGCCACGCGCCATGGTTACTGGTTTCAGCAGGTTGTGTCCGCGGCCGGACCATGACCAGCTATCACACCATTCAGGACGACATCCGCAACGCGGGTGCGAGTTGGAAAGATGAGGAGTTTGTACGCGACAGAAATTGGGTAAGCAGTCGGCAGCCTTCGGATATCCCGGTTTTCAACCGTGAGATGATCCAGCTGTTCTCTGAAAAGCGGGCTTTGGCGGCGGAGCGAACCCGGCGGGCAGCTTAGGGGCCGGCTTGCCAGGCGCCTCTTTTTCCATGCTTTTTCATGCGTTTACGGAGGACTGACGGTAACCTACCTCCCATTACAGCTGTTACTTTACCGGTCCCGTCAACCCCTCTAATCTGCCCCCATGAGAATGAATGCCTTAGTGATGTCCCGCAATACGAGTACAGTGAAGGCATTGGTTACCGCTTTTGCCGAGTTAAGGATGGAGTATCAGATTTCTCTTTCCCCATCTGAAACCATGGAACTCGTCGCGACGGGACGGCACTCCGCGCTGGTTGTTGACTTTGATTTGCCCCACGCCGTCGAGGTCGCGAGAATGGCTCGCGTCGCACCATCGAAGCGCAAGCCCGTGCTGTTTGGCATGATCGGGTCCGGGACTCCTATTGCGTCGGTGTTTCAGGCGGGAGGAAACTTCGTTCTCTACAAGCCGCTTGATCTGTTGCAGGTACTGCACTCGTTCCGGGCAGCGCAGTCCTTCATGCAGAGCGATCGCCGCCGCTCATCGCGACAGAACAGTGAAACACTTGCCTACTTGCAGTTGCCGGGCGGCACTGTCCCAGCGCTGGTCCAGGATCTGACGGAGCACGGGTTGTCAGTGCAGGCAGGCGAGCCGTTGATGCCGCTCCGTGGCGTGCTGCTTCGTTTCCTCTTACCCGGCACGACCAATGTCGTGAAAGCCACCGGCGATTTCATTTGGGCGGACAAAGCTGGACGCGCGGGGCTGTTCTTCACAGAAATGCCGGTTGCTTGCCGGCGCGATCTGCAGGCGTGGCTGAAAAAGCACCATGCCAAGAGGTCGGATTCGGTGCGCGTGTTGCTTGAGCCGCAGAAGAGCCGACGTGCAGCGGCTGGGTCGCACTGATCTGAACCGTATTGCGCTCACCGGCCGTCGGTCCCAATCTCGACTCAAGCTTGGGGGCCGGTTCTGCTAGACTGCTGGCTTCGTGCCCGCCTCTGATCTTACGTCTCTTTCTGCGACGCAAATGGCAGGACTTGTCCGCAGCAAGCAAGTCTCGCCGGTAGATCTTGTTGCTGCCCATCTTGCGCGCATCGACAAGCTCAATCTGAAAATTAACGCCTTTGTCGAAATGGATGCGGACAGGGCAATGCGCCAGGCACGAGCGAAGGAAAGCGCCCTCATGAGAGGGGAAGACCTAGGCACGCTGCAGGGCCTTCCTATAAGCATCAAGAGCTCGATCGAAGTTGCCGGGATGCGCTGCGAAGCAGGCACCAAACTGCGCGCTGCTCGCGTGGCCGAGAACGATGCCCCGCTGGTGCAACGATTGCGTTCCGCCGGAGGGATTGTCTTGGGTACGACAAACACGCCCGAATTTCTCATGGCGTGGGAGACCGACAATCTTCTTTACGGCCGCACAAACAATCCCTGGGATTTGTCTCGCACAGCTGGCGGATCGAGCGGTGGCGAAGCAGCGGCAATCGCCTCCGGTTGTTCCGCCGGCGGAGTGGGCAGCGACGGCGGAGGGTCGATTCGTGTCCCGGCGCATTTCTGCGGGATCTGTGGACTTAAGCCCACACCTGGGCGCGTCCCTGCCGCTGGCCACTTCCCGCAATCGATCGGGCCATTTGCTTCCTTGGGAGTTGTTGGTCCAATGGCGAGATCGGCGGGGGATGTGAGATTGCTATTCGAAGTCATGCAAGGCTTTGATATCGGCGATCCCTCGGCCGCTCCCGTTCCCATACGCTGGCCGTCGTGGGCGCGTGAAAGAGTCAGCCGGAAGGCAGTACGCATCGGCTATTTCGAGGATGACGGCCGCGTACCCGTCAGCCGCGAAACTTGTCTTGCCGTTCGCAGAGCTGCTGAATTCCTCCGAACCGCAGGCTTTCAAGTTGAGCAATTTCGCCCGGACGGACTGGACCAGGCCCGGGACCTGTGGTGGAAATTCTTCGGGGTTACGGGCGCGATGCTGCTCGGTCCAATGTTGAAAGGACGTGAAGGCGATCTGAGTCCCATCCTCCGCGAGTTCAATTCTTGGGTTGCGGCCGAGCCGCCGCATACCGCACAGTCGCTGCTCAACTCATGGATTCAGCGCGACGTTGTCCGCTTGCAAGTCTTCGAGCAAATGGAGCGGTTTCCGATTTTGCTGTGTCCGGTTGCTTCTATTCCGGCTTTCAAACATGGCGAACGTACATGGCAAGTCGAAGGGCAAACGGTGAAATACCTCGATGCATGGAGCTATTGCGAGTGGTTCAACCTCCTCGGTATGCCGGCCGCGGCATTGCCGGTAACCAAATCAAGTGAAGGACTCCCGATCGGTGTGCAGATTGTCGCTCGACCTTGGGAAGAAGAGCGAGTGCTGGCGGTCGCCGAGATTCTGGAATTTGAGCGCGGCGCCTGGCAGGAGCCGCCGCTCAATCCTGCTCCAGGAACTCACGCATAATGCTTTTATACTATTCCGCCAAGCTACCGCGGAATTTAGCCTAGTCGATGCGAATGGCAGTCGAAGGCTGCCCGCCAGCCGGAGAAATGACCCCCAGGTTCAAGTCCCTATTTGGTCGTCCCTTTTTCACCGGGGCGCTTCTGTTTCTCTTCTTTTCAGCCATCTATTTATATGCCTTCCCCCAGGCGAACGTGTTTTATGCCGGAATGGTCCTGGCACACGCCGTGGTTGGGCTGATCACTAGCATTTACCTTTTGGTTCTGCTGTTCGGACTGCTGCGTCGGGCTTCCTGGGTGGGGAGGCTCGGCTGGCTGCTCCTGGCCATGTCCGCCGTTTCGGGAATCGTATTGGTGAAGGTCGGTGCCCTGCGGGCTGACTACAACCTCTTTTATACCCATATCCTCCTCGGCCTAACGGGAGCCGGAGTGCTGTTCGCGGATTGGGTGGGCGCGCATGGCTGGCTTGCACCGGGCGCCGGTCGGGGCGCACTACGTTATGCGGTTTGCCTGCTCGCTCTAGCCGGGCTTAGCTGGGGGGGTTGGTACTCACGGAATTTACGGTGGCAGAGTTCCCTGCGTATCCAGAATCCCTCCAACCCACCGGAAACCATGAACGGCGAAGGCGATGGGCCTGGGGGTGACTTTTTCCCCAGCTCGGCACAGGTTTACGGCAAGCAGAGAATTCCCAGCAAGTTCTTCATGGAATCAGAATCTTGCCAGCGGTGTCACGCCGACATCTATAAGCAGTGGCAAAGTTCGGCTCATCACTTCTCTTCTTTTAACAATCAGTGGTACCGCAAGAGCATTGAGTACATGCAGGACCGCATAGGCACCAAACCCTCAAAGTGGTGCGGCGGCTGCCATGATCCCGCGGTGCTGTACAGCGGACTCATGGACACGCCAATCAAACAGATCGTGCACCGCCCCGAGGCCCAGGCTGGCTTGGGCTGCATGATGTGTCACTCCATCGCTCAAGTGAAGAGCACGATGGGCCAGGGCGATTTTTACCTCGAGTATCCGGAGCTGCACGAACTTGCTGCCAGCAAGAATCCGGTTGTGCGGACGCTTCACGATTTTCTTGTGAACTTGAATCCTGAGCCACATCGCCGCGTTTTCCTCAAGCCGTTCATGCGCGACCAGACGCCGGAGTTTTGTTCGAGTTGTCATAAAGTTCATCTCGATGTTCCCGTAAACAGTTATCGCTGGATTCGCGGCTTCAATGAATACGACAACTGGCAAGCCAGCGGGATTTCGGGCCAGGGCGCTCGCTCCTTTTACTACCCGAAGGCTTCCCAGCAGTGCGCCGACTGTCACATGCCTCTTACTCATTCTGCCGACATGGGCAATGCGAATGGTTTCGTGCACTCCCATCGCTTTCCGGGTGCGAATACCGCGGTGCCGACCGCAAACGAAGATGGCGAGCAGCTGAAGCTGACAGAAAGCTTCCTGAAGAATGGCATTCTGAGCGTAGACATCTTTGCAATCTCACCGGAATCGGCTCGCGCGAAGGCAATCGCCGCGACACAATCCGATATCCAGACCACTTTCGCGGTGGGCGAAGAGGCCGAATCCAAGATTGAATCGGCGACAACCGAAGCCTCTCCCATCACCGCGCCCCTTGACCGGGTGCAACCGGTGCTGCGTCGTGGCGATACCGAGCGCGTCGACGTCGTTGTGCGCACTAAGAAAATCGGGCACTTTTTTCCCGGCGGCACGGTCGATGCCTACGACACCTGGCTTGAATTGAAGGCCACCGACGACAAAGGCCAGACGATCTTCTGGAGCGGCATGGTCGAAGACAACGGGAAGGGCCCAGTCGAGCCCGGAGCCCACTTCTATCGATCGTTGCAAATCGATGAACACGGGAATCCCGTTAACAAGCGCAATGCCTGGTCAACTCGCTCCGTGGTTTATGTTCGCCTCATACCTCCCGGAGCGGCCGACACCGTGCATTACCGCATGCGCATTCCGGAGAATGCCGGGAACAAGATCACGCTGCATGCCAGGTTGTGCTATCGCAAGTTCGCATGGTGGAACACGCAGTTCGCTTTTGCGGGAGTGCCTGATCCAGCCAAGCCGCAGGAGGTTGTAGCGCCCAGCTATGACGACAACACGTATGTCTTTAGCGGGCCCATGAAGGGAGTCTCCGCCAAACAAGAGAAGATTCCTGACGTTCCCGTCGTGGCCATCGCCGAGAACGAGGTTACGTTGAATGTAGTTGGACGCAATGCTCCCTCGCCTGAGCCCAAATCCGAGCTACACGCGGAGGACTGGCAGCGCTGGAATGACTACGGGATCGGCCTTCTCCTGCAAGGCGATTTGAAGGGAGCGGAGGCAGCCTTCGGCAAGGTGACTGAAATCGATCCCAAGAACCCGGATGGGTGGGTGAACATAGGCCGTGCCGCCGTGCAAGAAGGTGACATCGAGCGCGCGCGCACGGTGTTGCAGCAAGCTTTGGCGATTCGCCCAGACCTTGCCCGTGCGCATTATTTCTACGCTCGCGTCTTGCGCAGTGACGGCAACTACGATGGTGCTGCATCTGAACTTCATACCGTACTGAAGCAATATCCGCGGGACCGGGTTGTGTTGAATGATTTAGGCCGCGTGCTCTTCCTGCAGCGCAAGTTCGCAGATGCCGTGAAGGTGCTCAATTCGGTTCTTGAGATTGACCCCGAGGACCTGCAGGCCCACTACAACTTGATGCTTTGCTACAACGGCCTGGGCGATGAAAAGAGTGCGCACGATCATCAAGTGCGGTATCTGCGATTCAAAGCCGACGAATCTGCGCAGACGATAACCGGCCCTTATCGCCAAAAGCACCCTGAAGACAACAACGAGCGGCAGTCGATTCACGAGCACGTGTCCGTGCCGCTCGACAAAATGAAACAACCGGCGAGCATCAGCGCAGCCCGTGCGTCGGCCGCTCCCAAGCGCAGCCGCGCAGGGATGGCTCCCCTTCGCCATCCCGGAGAGCGAAGCTCGGCGACAAGATCCTCCATCACCCCGTCCAACGGAGCAATGAATTAATGCAGATTTCTGATTTGAAGCGTTTTGCTCGAGCGCTACAAAGCGCTTTCACAGTTCTTGCCCTCATTGCACCGGCTTCTGCCCAGAAGATCAACTTCCGCGATATTACCGCTCAATCGGGTATTCACTTCTCTCACAATAACGGGGCCTTCGGAAAGAAATATCTTCCCGAAACGATGGGGCCGGGTTGCGCATTCATTGATTACGACAACGACGGCTTTCCCGACATCTTGATCGTAAACGGGGAGAACTGGCCTGGCCACCCAGGCCCCAAAACCACGCCGCGGTTGTATCACAACAACCAAGACGGCACTTTCACCGACGTTACCCGCAAAGCTGGGCTCGAAGTCTCCATGTTCGGAATGGGCGTCGCGATCGGCGACTACGACAACGACGGTTACGATGACATCTTCATCACGGCTCTCGGACAGAACCGTCTATTCCACAACAATGGCAACGGTACCTTCACCGACGTGACCAAGACGGCTGGATTGTTGGGACCGAATGAGTTCTCTACCGGTGCCGCTTGGGTCGACTACGATCGCGACGGCAAACTCGACCTGGTGGTTGCCAATTATGTGCAATGGACATTGCAAGGCGATCTGTTCTGCACGCTGGATGGAAAAGCGAAATCGTATTGCACTCCCGAGTCCTACAAGGGAGCAACCGCCCGGCTATGGCACAACCAGGGCAATGGCAAGTTTGAAGACGTCACCCAGAAGGCGCATTTCTTCGATAACACCTCCAAGTCGCTGGGTGTAGCCATTCTCGACTACAACGGCGACGGCTGGCCCGACATCGTTCTCGCCAACGATACGCAGCCAAACAAGCTCTATTTAAACAAGAAGGACGGGACGTTTGAAGAAAAAGCGGTCCCGGCGGGCATCGCCTTCAGTGAAGACGGAGTCGCCCGCGCGGGCATGGGTGTGGATGCAGCGGACTACGATCGGTCCGGACGTCCGAGCCTGATCATTTCGAACTTCGCCAATCAAATGCTGTCGCTCTATCACAACGAAGGCAACGGGCTCTTCGTCGATGAAGCACCAAGCTCGGAGGTCGGTCGCGCAACCCTCGTCACGCTTGGCTTTGGCTGCTTCTTCTTCGATTACGACAACGACGGCTGGCCTGACATTTTGGTGGCTGATGGGCATATCGAAGACCAGATCGAGAAGGTGCAGAAGCGGGTGAGCTATGCCGAACCGCCTCACGTTTTCCGTAATCTCGGCAATGGAAAATTCACCGAAGTGACGCAGTCTCTGGGCAGCGGCTTTGCCGCGCCCAAAGTCGCCCGTGGTGCGGCGTACGCGGATCTTTTCAACGAAGGTGTACTGGATGTGTTGTTGACCACCAACGGAGGACGTGCCTACCTGTATCACAACCAAGGGGGCACCAATCGCAGCCTGCGGATCAAGCTGGTTGGCACGAAGTCGAACCGCAGCGGCATCGGTGCGGTCATCACGGTCAGCTCCGGCGGCGAAAAGGAATGGAAGATGGTCCGCAGCGGATCGAGCTACCTTTCTCAAAGCGAACTGGTTGCTACGTTCGGCCTTGGTCAGAAAACCAAGGCGGATGCGATTGAGATTCAGTGGCCGAGCGGTCAGGTGGACAAGCTGAGCCACATCAATTCTGGACAAACGATCACGGTGCAGGAAGGAAAGGGCGTAATAGCGTTTCGCGGGTACGGCCCCGCGTCGAAGAAACCGGTTGCAACCAAAGTAGCCCGGCTCTCCCAGGAAAAGCGCTAGGAAGCGTTATCACCGAGGATACGGAGTCCGCCATCACAAGTGGAACGGTAGGGACTTTAACGTAAACCTGTGGTGTTCCTCTGTGAAACTCTGTGGTCTCTGTGGTTAAATCTGTTTCAATGGAATCCAAACTGCTGCAATTGGTGGGTGCGTTGACCTTGGCGGCGACGGTGCTGCTCGCGGCAGCGCCCGAGAAGAAACCGAACCCGTCCGAAGGCGCTCGCCTCAACAATCTTGGCTGCGCCTACATGAACCAGCAGCTATTCGAGAAGGCTCTGAAGTCCTTCGAGCAGGCCTCCGCCGCCGATCCCAAACTTGGCATCGCGGAACTGAACCAGGGCATCGCCCTCGCAAGCTTGGGCAAGGTGGACGAAGCCAAGGTCCTGCTGGATAAGGCGGCGAAGGCGAATCCGAAGGACCCGCATGTCTGGTATGCGCTGGGTATGCTCGACAAGAACAGCAGCAACCCGGAAGCAGCGGTTGAAGATTTCAAGCGCGTCATCGACCTTGACGACACCGACGCCGACACGTGGTATTTCCTCGGTACGGTTTACTCGCAAATCCGTCAGTTCCCGCAGGCTATCGACGCCTTTCAACACGCTCTCAAGCTGAATCCAAACCACGCGTCGGCCACCTTCGGGCTATCCCGCGCCTACCAACAGTCCGGCGACTCAGCAAGGGCCCGTGAGCATCTGGCGCGCTTCCAGTACATCACCCAACACAAACTGGGCTCTGCCATGAGCCTGGCTTACGGCGAACAAGGGAAGTATTCGCTCGCGGAAGAGTCCCCGGCTTCGGCAGCTAAAGTCCCCCCAGAGATTCCCGTGAAGTTTGTGGAGGTAACGAAAGAGGCGGGCCTACCTACATCGGAGGCGCAGGCAAGCAGTTTTGGAGCCGGCCCCGGTGCCTGTTTTCTAGATTACGACAACGATGGAAAAATTGATCTGCTCTTGCTCGGCGGCAGCCGCGGGGCAACCCTTTACCACAACCTGGGGACGGGCAATTTTGAGGATGTCACTGCGAAGTCAGGAATAAACCTAGGTTCTCAGGCCGTTGGTTGCACCGCGGGTGACTTCGATAATGACGGGTTCGCCGATCTAGCCATCACTGTCGATGGCAGGGTGGTCCTGTTGCACAATGAAAAGAATGGCACGTTTAAGGACGTCACCACCTCGGCAGGAATTCACAACGACGGAGCCGCGGCTGGGGTTACTTTTGTCGATTATGACCACGATGGTGACCTCGACTTGTATGTAGTTCAAACTCCCAAGAATGGTACTGGGGTTGAATCATCGGAAGCTTCCAAACGTGACCCGGAAAGCCACGCTAATCAGTTGTGGCGTAACAATGGAGACGGAAGCTTCACAAACCAAACCGGTGAAGCCGGTCTTGGGACGGAGGGCTCTCTGTCGGGCGCAATTGGGACGGACTATAACAATGATCGTGCCGTAGACATTGTGACGTCTGGAGATCTCTTCCCGGGAATATTCCGAAATCCCCGCGAGGGTAAGTTCGAACTTGAAAATTACTTCCGAGAGGCTCAAGAAGACCCAAACCAGCAGTCGGTAGAAGCGGTCCGAGGCCGTGGCGGAGCAGGGGTTACCGTTCTCGATTACGATCATGACGGCTGGATGGATGTGGCATTTACTTACCATTCAGCTCCGGCGCTGGTTCTTTGGCACAACGATCACGGCAAGCGGTTCCGACAGATTCCCCTTCCCGAGACCAACTGGGTCCGCGCATACGGCGTCGCTGCATTCGACTACGACAACGACGGCTGGGTCGATTTGGTGGCTGCCGGTGAAACAAAGGACGGCAGGGGCGAGGTTAAGTTGTTCCGTAATTTGGGACCCGATGGCTGGAAAGACGTGACTTCGAGCGTTGGCCTCGACAACGTACAGCTCAAAGATCCGCGCGCGATCATCACCGGTGACTTCGACAACGACGGTGCCACCGACCTCCTCATCACCCAGAACCGTCGTCCCGCTGTCCTCTTGAAGAACCAAGGCGGGAACAAGAACAATTGGCTGCGCCTGGCGCTCAAGGGCCTGAACGACAACAAGAGCGCGATCGGGACCAAGGTCGAAGTCTTCTCCGATGGCATTCGCCAGAAATATGAGATCTATGGCTCCAACGGATATCTTGGGCAAGACTCGCCTTACTTGAGCGTGGGGCTTGGGCAGGCAAAGCAGGCGGACGTGGTCCGCATGCTCTGGCCTGGAGGTGTGCTCCAGGACGAAGTCGAAATTGCGGCCAACAAGCAGCAGGACTTCCTCGAACTCGACCGCCGCGGTAGCTCCTGCCCGACACTATTCGTCTGGGATGGGGAGAACTATCAGCTTGTGGCCGATGTACTCGGCGCGGGAGTTATCGGCCACTGGGTGGCCCCCGGAGAGCGCAATATTCCGCGCCCGGTGGAATGGGTGAAGGTAGACCGCAATACGGTGAAGACCCTTGAAGGCCCAGTTCTCCCTGGTTCGGCGAGAAAGGGCGGCGTTCTCAGTTTCCGCCTCATGGAACCGATGGAGGAAGTCGTCTATCTCGACGCGGTGAAGTTGATTGCCGTTGATCACCCATCGGACGAAGAGGTCTATCCCAACGAATATTTCGCCAGCAATCCGCCGTATCCGGAGTTCAAGGTCATCACCAGCCAGGGCGCCAAGCCGCCCGCCGGTGTATGGGACGACAAAGGCAATGATCTCCTGTCTGACCTGCTTGCGCACAAATACGTCGGCAACTTTGACCTGCTCCCGTTCAAGGGATTCGCCAAGCCGCATAGCCTTATCCTCGACTTAGGAGAACCCTATCGCGGCGGCCCCTTGCGGCTACTGATGAACGGCGAGATTGAATACTTCACGGCCACGGGCATGTATGCGGCGTCGCAGGCAGGAATTCAAGCCACCGCTCCTTACGTGGAAGCAGAAGTCAGCAACAGCCGGCCCGACCCGGCATCCTTGCCGGCCGGGGACGGAGCCTCTGAGAGGTGGGTCCGCGTCCTCGGTGACATGGGATTCCCCGCCGGTCTCCCGCGAACGATCACGGCTAACCTTACCGGTAAAGTTCCCCTGGGTACCACCCGAATTCGTATCACCACGAACCTGCAAATCTATTGGAACAGCATCCTGATCGACCGGAGTTCGCAAGGCAACACCTTCAGGTTGAGGGAAATTCCGCTAAACAAAGCCCAGCTCGGCTTCCACGGCTATCCCAAGCAGATCGAAGACCTGCCTCCGGGAAACGTAAAGTACGTTTACGAGCAGGTGAGCCGAACCGGGCCCTATGCGCGCCAAGCGGGGGAATACACCCGCTATGGTGACGTTCTTCCGCTGCTTAAACGCTCCGACGACCAACTTGCAATCTTTGGATCCGGGGAAGAGGTGCAGCTCGATTTCGATCCTTCGCAACTTCCAACGCTCCCGAAGGGCTGGACGCGCGACTACTTCTTCTTTGCGAACGGCTACGAGAAGGACATGGACTTCTATGCCGCTGAAGGGAGCACCGTTGGGCCGCTTCCATTCCGGGGCATGGGGACCTACCCCTATCCCGGAAAGTTGTTTCCGCACGATCTTGAGCATCGCGACTACATGCTCAAGTACAACACGCGCTTTGTCTCCGGCAAGGAGCCTGAGGGATACGCGTATCAGTACGGGAAATGACGTCCTTAGCTGTTCCAGAAGGGGCCAGCCGGCTTCATGCGGACGTTCCTCGCGGTTCGAGGCAGCTTCTCTGCGTCTGCTTTATAATCAAATTTCCGCTCAACTCTGGAGTTTCCGACACAATGATCCGTTTCATGCAAACATCCGCGACGTTCAAGAAGTATGTCTTGACGTCCATTCTCGTCGTCATTTGCGTTGCCATGGCCTGGTACTTGGTGCCGAGTTTCACAGGTCAAGGTCTGGGAAATAGCCCCAATAATCCTGTCCTTGCGACCGTTGCAGGCTCTGACATCACCACCGCCGCTGTGCGCAAACAAGCTATCCAAATGATCGAACAGCAGTACCCGAATGCCCGAGGCCAGGCTGCCACCCTCGTGCCATTTGTCGCCGTGAATGCGAAAGAGCAGCTCATCAATCAGAAAGTCCTCCTTGCCGAGGCACGCCGGATGGGGTTCAAAGCTACCCCGGATGACATACGCCAGGAACTTGAACACGGGGAGCTAGCCGCGACTTTTTTCCCGGGCGGCAAATTCATTGGCATGCAGGCCTACGAAGATCTGCTCGCGAGTCACGACCTGACTCGGGAGGAGTTCGAGCAGAGCATTGGCGATAGCATTCTGATTCGGAAGCTACAGGCTGCCGTAAGTGGCGGCGCCACCGTAACCGACACCGAAGTGCGGAAGGAATTTGAGAAGCGCTATACCAAGGTCAAGTTCGACTACGCCGTACTCAAAAAAGACGACATCCTGAAGACACTGCACCCGACCGAACCGGAACTGCAGGCCTTCTACGAACGCAATAAGCAGACTTACATCAACTCGATTCCGGAGAAGCGCCGGATAAAATACGTCGTTCTCGACAACGCGAGAATGCTGGCCCAAACCCAGGTTACGCAGCAGCAACTGGAAGACTACTACAATCAACACCGCAACGAGTTCCGCATTCCAGAGCAGGTTACCGTGCGGCAGATCGTTATCAACAAGCCACTTCCAGGCCCAGATGGCAAGGTTGATCAGAAAGCGCTGGATGCTGTGCGCGCGAAAGCGGACGACGTCGCCAAGCAGTTGAAGGCCGGAGGAAACTTTGCCGACCTGGCGAAGAAGTATTCCGACGATGCAACCAAGGAAAAAGGCGGTTTGGTTGGAAGTGTCCGGCCCGAGGTGTTCCAGGAAGCCACGGTCAAAAACGCCGTTACGTCGACGCCCAAGGGGCAGTCCAGTGATGTGATCAGCGCCGGCTACGCGTTCGTTATCATCCACGTGGACGACAGGCAGGAGGCCCGCGTCAAGCCGCTGTCCGAGGTTCGGGATCAGATCGAGCCCCTGATCAAGCAGGAAAATGCAGCGCAGGAGGCGCAAAGAGTCGCCGATCAATTGCTTTACCAAGCACGCGCGAACGGAAGCAGCCTTGAAAAAGCTGCGGCCAGCAAGGGCCTACAGGTCACAACCACCGATTTCGTTACCAGCCGCGACGCGCTGCCGGGCATCGGGGCAGATCCCCAATTCATGAACATGGTTTTCGCCCAGGGAAAAAATGCGCCACCGGATGTTGCTTCGGTCCACTCCGGGTTCGTCATCTACCAGGTGACAGATATCAAGCCTCCTTCCACTCCAACTTTCGCGGAGATTCGCGATCGATTGGAAAATGAGTTCAAGAACGAGCGAGCCGCACAATTGCTGAGTCAAAAGACCCAGGAGCTTGCGGATCAAGCCAAGACGAAACACGATCTGAGGAAGGCAGCCAAGGAAGCCGGCGCTCAGGTCAAGACCAGCGATTTTGTGGCTCCTGACGGTCAGGTTCCGGACATCGGTTCGATGGCTGGACCGGCGGCGGTGGCCTTTACTCTCAAACCTGGTGAGATCAGCGGCCCGATAAACGCCGGAAGCACGGGTGCGGTCTTTTCGTTGCTCGAACGCCAGGCCCCCACGGATCAGGATTTTGCCGCCAAGAAGGATCAGATTCGCGAAACGCTGACGCAGGAAAAACAAAACGAGGTCTTTGGCCTCTTCCTGTCGAATGTGCGTGATCAAATGCAGAAGGACGGCAAGATCAAGGTCAACCAGGCTCAACTCGAATCGCTCACTAAGGCCAGGAGTGAAGACCAGTAAAGCAAGCGGCGACTAGCGAGCAGTCTGGTCATATTGGCGGGCACGCGGTGGCAGCGACCGTCAACTAGACGCTAGCCCTAGCCGCTAGTTACTAGTCAACGTTTCCATGACTTTCCCCCGTCTGACTGGAATTCTTCTCCACCCGATCTCGCTGCCTTCGATCGGAGGCATCGGCGACTTTGGTCCCGCCGCCTACGAATTCCTCGATTTCCTGGCAGACGCAAAGCAAGGGTTGTGGCAAGTCCTACCATTAAACCCGCCTGCGAACGGGAACTCGCCGTATTCCTCGACATCGGCATTTGCCGGCTATCCTCAATTGGTGAGCTTGGAGCGGCTGGTGAAAGATGGATGGCTCGATTCATCCGCCCTGTCGGGATTTCCGCCGGAGAGCAGCCACATCGATTATGACGCGGTGAACCATACCAAGTTGCCTTTGTTGTGGCACGCTGCGGAAAACTTCCAGAACCGCGCCGACTCCGAGTGCCGCCAGCGCTTCGAGCAGTTCTGCATTGCGAACGGATGGTGGCTCGAAGACTATGTCGCTTTCGATCTTCTTCGCCAACGTTACGGAAGAGATTGGAGTCAGTGGCCGCAGGCATTCGCCCGCCGCGAGGCGGAGCTCCAACAGTTCCTGGTAAGCGCCAGCCATGAGCTATCGTTGCGCCGTATTGTCCAATTTTTCTTTTGGCAGCAATGGCATTCTCTACGCCAATATTGCGCAGGGAAGTCAATCAAGGTCGTGGGCGACATCGCCATTTTTGTGGATTACGACAGCGCGGACGTTTGGGCTCATCGAGACCTTTTCCGGTTACGCGAAGACAATCTGCAGCCGGAGGTCGTGTCGGGTGTTCCGCCAGATTATTTCAGCGCCACCGGACAGCGCTGGGGAAATCCTCTCTATGATTGGGATAAGATTCGCGCGACAGGGTATCAATGGTGGGTACAGCGCCTACGATGGGCGACTCAGACCTGCGACTTCATTCGCCTGGATCACTTCCGGGGCTTTGCGCAGTTCTGGGAAATTCCCGCTAGCGAGCCGAGCGCCATCCACGGTCGATGGGTCAACGGACCGGGGGATGAGCTGTTCAACAAGATAAAAGAAGAGCTGGGTGGATTGCCGTTTTTTGCTGAGGACCTGGGGTTTATCACGCCCGACGTTGTTGCCCTCCGCGACCGGCACGAGATTCCCGGCATGGCGGTGCTGCAATTTGCGTTTGGCGACGTCGGCGCACACGCCTACTTGCCCCATCTTGTGTCCCACAATCGGGTGATCTATACCGGAACTCACGACAATGACGCCAGCCTCGGTTGGTGGAAAGCCCTGGGCGAGCAGGAAAAGGGGCCGGTCGGGGCGCTGGTTGGTCCCTGCGAAGACGGGGCAAACTGGGGACTCATTCGTCTGGCCCAAAGTTCCCAGGCCGCCTTTTCCATCGTTCCGCTTCAGGATGTGCTCAGCCTCGGCTCCGAAGCCCGGCTGAACACGCCGAGCACGCACACCGGCAACTATCATTGGCGTTACGCTGCTGGCGCGCTCAGGCCACAGCTGGCCACCAAATTGGCGGCCCTGGCCGAGGTTACTGATCGCATTCCGGACGCGGCGAAGCGTTAGCCAACCATCCTCCTACTTGCCTGGAAATCAGAAAGCCGGAGCCAAGCGGCCCCGGCTTTATTGTTGGCAGTTGCCCGGATGAAAAACAGGGTTGAAGTTTGCGACTTCTTTCGGGTTCTTAGGAGACGCAGGAATCGTCAGTCCTCTCTCCCCAGGCTTGCCAGACAACAATTCCCGACAAGCACAACCGGTTACGCGCTTCTCCGCGGACGCGTCGTCAAATCGCGAATCTGTGTCAGGATGCTCGACATCTGCATCCCGTTCAACTGCGAGACGAATGGCATCATCTCGGCGATGAACGGGTCCTTCATCAACTCCATGATTTCTTCCTGACGATTGCGTTCGCCGCCGCTGAGCAATTCGGGCACGGTCACCTCCAAGGCTCTCGCCAGGCGCTCCAAAGACGAAAGAGTTGGCGTGGCTTTCTCGTTTTCGATCTTTGATACATAGGTGCGCGGGACGGACATACGACCGGCAAGCTGCCGCTGACTGAGTCCGTTGCGCAAGCGCATGGCGCGGATGGAGGCCGCTAGATTCAGATGGCCGCGATGTGCTGCTGGCACCAGTTGCGGTGCGGGCGCCTGCACAATCTCGGGCTCCTCTTCGTCCAGGGAGAGATGGCAACGCCGGCACAGATTGTTAGAGGTTCGAAACTGGACGAGCAGGCAGCGGTCGCAACGTACAACCTCCCGGGAATCAACCGGGGCTAGAGTGGTGGCCATTTGTGGTGGGAGTTGCCAGAGCGGGCAAGACCCAGGAACCTGTAGCTGCAGATTCCAATCTCTTGCGTAATCTGCGGCATAGGGGCTGTGGAAGTCAAGGAAAATGTTGGGTATCGGCGTGAACTCGAAGGCAGAGCGCCACGATAAGCAGCAAAGATGCTGCTGCCGATCACGCCTGGCGAGATATTTACTAACTTGATTCGTTCCGGCGTTTAACTCGAGCTCGATGGGTTCCACCGAGTCTCGATGTTCGGTGGATGCAAGATGGTTTGCAGAACCACGCAGTACTGCTCCGTTTTCTCCTGCAAGGCCTTCAGTTGCTCGCAAGTCGCTTCGGGCGCATCCATTTTGAACTCGACTTTGATGGACTCGAAACCTACCGGCACGGCTTTTGAAATGCCCAATGTCCCCTGCAGATCCATGTTGCCGTTTACGGTTACTTCGATGTTTTGCACTGGAACCGCCATGGCGGCTGCCACCAACTGACAGGTCAGTTGCGCACAAGCTGCTAGGGCTCCCAAGAGCAGATCGCCGGAGCATGCCGCTGCACCGCTGCCGCCGACGCCTTGGTGCGCTTCCGCCGGATAGAGCGCGCGCCCAATATCCACCGAGCAGGAAAGCGGCGTCGCTGTTTCGCTGCCCCTGGCAGTCAAAGTTATACGCGAGCTTGCGGGATCCTGCCGGTACCGTTCTTTTAGGGGCTTCTGTATTGATCGAATGTCCATAGCCACTCCTGCTTCAAGTCTGATGCTTGTTGAAAAGGAAGCGCTCCGCGTGGATGCGTCTACATTCCAAACCTTTCCCGATAAGCGCTCGGTGATACCCCGGTGTGCCGCTGAAATAAAGTGCGGAAGAACACGACATCCTGATAGCCGACCGCCTCGCTAATCTCCCGCATTGTGCGGTGATTATTTTCCAGCATGCGCTTGGCGGCCGCGACCCGCAGCTTCTGCAAATAAACGAGGGGGCTGTCTCCGGTGGCAGCCTTGAAACGGCGCACGAAATTGCGTTCGCTCATGCCCACACGCTTTGCTGGTTCTTCGAGTGGAAAAGTCTTGGAAAAATTCTTATGCATCCATTCCTGTGCGCTCAAAACATGGTCGTCGCTATGGTCGGTTTTCAGGGGAACGATGGCGAAACCGGACTGCCAGGCGCGCGGCGTCTCGATCAGCAGGGCCTTTGCGGTCTGCACCGCAATCTCGTGCCCGCAGAACTTCTCGACCAAGTAAATGCTCAAGTCGAGCGAGGCATTCACCCCGCCGCCGCAATAGAACCCGTGATCTTCTGTGATCATCAGCTCTGGCATCCACTGCACGCGGGGATACATTTCGCGAAAGCGTTCTGCCAGCCCCCAGTGAGTGGTTGCTCGTTTCCCGTCCAGCAACCCAGCCGCCGCGACTAGGCCTACTCCCGAGCACACACTCGCAACTGCAATTCCCCGGCTGCTGCGGCGTTCTAACCACGGGACAATCGCAGCGTTCCGCTCAACAACATCGTGGACACTCAACCCAGTCGTCGGTACAAAAATCAGATCGGTCTTGCCCACATCCTCGAGCGCGATATTTGGCTGAATCTGGATGTCTCCATCGCAGCGAACGGGTTCACCGTTCGCGGAGGCGGTCGTGACGTGGAATTTGGGAGCGCATTTCGTCCCAGTAAGGATGTTCCACAAGGACCCGGCGTGTCGAAAGACCTCCATGGGACCGATGGCGGTTGAGGAAAACATCTGATCCAGAAGCAGGACAGTGATTTCTTTCATCGTTTGCTCCAGGTGAGCAACTCGCGATGTGGCTTAAATACCTACCTACAATGTCATATCTGCCATCTTGTTGCAAGTGAATTTTGACCTTAATCTCGCACCATCGCAATGAGAATCCACAAGGGAGAAACAAACAATGGCAACCGCCAGGCAGTTTTCAACAGTGATCAACGGAGTGATGGTCGACGACCTGTTCTCGACAATTGACGCGGTCAAGGCGACTCCGGCGATTGCGAAGTTCAAGTTTGGTGTTCGCAATCGATGGGCGACCGGCAGTCAGAATGCTACGACGGCTGAAGGATTCCATGGTGCCATGCAGGACCTTTCCCATTCCAAGCCATTTGTCCTCGAAGCAGATGAACCCGCAATCCTTCTGGGTAAGGACTTGGCAGCCAATCCCGTCGAGCACCTGCTGCACGCGCTAGCCTCGTGTCTTACCACCTCGATGGTTTATCACGCGGCGGCTCGTGGCATTCAGATCGAAGAAGTCGAGTCAACGCTCGAAGGCGACATCGACCTTCACGGATTTCTCAATCTGGATAAGAAGGTTCGCAACGGGTACCAGGGCATCCGCGTGAACTTCAGGCTCAAGGCAGACGTGCCGGAAGAGCAGTTGCAAGAGATTGTGGAGTTGGGGTCTGGACGATCGCCCGTGTTCGATTCTCTCACCAACGGCGTACCGGTCACGATCACGGCTTCTCGCAAATAGGCGCACTCTCGGCGCGAACGTTGCCATCAGGAAACAATCGAGGCAAGGCCCAAAAAATTATCAAGGAGAAGAAATGCAATGGAAACCTCAACCTCAACTTCAACTTTGAAGCCACTCGCGGGTATCTTGCACTCGACCCTGCTGAGCGCGCTTGTGATGATCGCGCCGATTCTTGCCAAGGCGGATGATTCCACTCACCACCACGCTTCCTCGTCGAAGCTGGTGCAGATTGTCCGGGAGAACACGGCGCAGTTCATCGATGTCAACAATGTAAAGGGGGCAGGCTATCAGCCGTTATTCGGCTGTGTCAGCGGTCCGGACCATGGAGCGATGGGAATTCATTACGTCAACCTAGGACTGGTAGGCGATGGTCTGCTCGATCCTCGCACTCCCGAAGCTCTTATCTATGAGCCAGTCGGCAAGGGGCGCCGCTTGGTCGGCGTCGAGTACATTGTGGATGCGGCCACCTGGCTGGCATCGCACGATAACACCCCACCCCAACTGGAAGGCCAAGATTTCCAGTTCGTAGATGCTCCCAACCGGTTCGGAATCCCGGCGGGGTTCTTCGAACTGCATGTCTGGGCCTGGCGGGAAAATCCAAACGGCGCCTATGTGGATTGGAACAACAACGTGAGCTGCGAAGGACAATGACCGTCGAATTGTCAGAATGACGATGGGCCATTCTGGCTTTGAGCCCAAGACCCGCTCAACTTTTGCTTGAGCGGGTTGTTCCTTGCTTGCCGGGATGGAATCTCGCCTCTTTTTTCTCGTATACCCTCAATATCTTTTCCAGGTCGCCTGAGGGCGACTTCGTTCTGAATGAGAAAGAACTAGAATGGATGTTACACAACCATGCTTGATCGAACGGCTGCCTGGAATCTCCTCACCGAATTTACCCAGTCTGAGAGTCTGCGCAAGCACGCTCTCGCCGTTGAATCATGCATGCGCGCCTACGCGCAGAAGTTTGGCGCCGACGAGCAGCTGTGGAGTGTAGTCGGTCTGATCCACGACTTCGACTATGAGAAGTATCCGACCGCTCAGGAGCATCCGTTCAAGGGGAATGAGATTCTCAAAGAGCGCGGGTACTCCGAAGAGATCCGCCGCGCCATTTTGTCGCACGCCGATTACACCGGAGTGTCGCGGGAAACTCCGCTGGAAAAGGCACTGTTCGCCTGTGACGAACTCGCCGGATTCATCACCGCCGTGGCGCTGGTCAAGCCGGGGAAGTCACTGGTTGAGGTGGACGCAAAATCCGTGCGTAAAAAGATGAAGGACAAAGCCTTCGCGCGCAGCGTCTCCCGGGATGACATCGTAAATGGCGCCAAAGAACTTGGCCTCGATCTCGACGAACACATCGCCTTCTGCATTGAGGCAATGAAGGGGATCGCGAGCCAGTTGGGGCTGCAATAATCTCCAGCTGCGTCGCCCCTAACTGCTCCTGATGGTTACCCAACCGACGACTTCATACTCGATGGCACATGGTTGAAGGGTATGTCCTGTTTCACTTGGCGTTCTTTTTTTTCGTCGCCCCAAGAATTTCCAGATTCTTCTTGATCAAGGCAAACCTCTGCTCCACGCACTTGTGACTCAGCAGCGGATCCTCAGGAGTGTTGATCACGTAATCGAGCAGCTTATCGACTCTGCTGGTTGCGACATGGAGCCGCGTATCCGACGATGCGTAGTAAATAAGAACGGTTCCGTCCTTCCGTTGAACCCAACCATTGCTGAACACGACGTTTGAAACATCGCCCACTCGCTCGTCTCCTTGCGGGCTGATGAAGTACCCCGCCGGCCGATGGGTGATGATTTGAGGTCGTTTCAAATCCGCCAGGAACATATAAAGAACGTAGCGCAGTCCCGCGGCGGTATTCCGTACCCCGTGCGCGAGATGCAGCCATCCTTGATCAGTCTTGATGGGCGCAGGACCAAGGCCGTTCTTCACCTCTTTTATCGTGTGGTACTCGCGGTTGTCCATGATCACTTCCTGATCGACAACCGGATCCTGCATGCTCTTGCTGAGCCCCCACCCGATCCCGCCGCCTTTGCCGGCTTGAATAAACTCATCCTGTGGCCGTGTGTAAAACGCGTACTGACCATTTACGAACTCAGGGTGCAGCACCACGTTCCGTTGCTGCGGAGACTTGGTTTTCAGGTCGGGCAGGCGGTCCCAGTTTTTCAAGTCTTTCGTGCGTATGATGCCGCACTGCGCGGCCGCCGATGAAGTGTCCCAGGCCGGAGCGTTTGGGTCCTTGCGCTCCGTGCAGAACAATCCGTAGATCCATCCGTCCTCATGCTTCACGACCCGGACATCGTAAACATTGACGTCGGGCTTTTCGGTTTGCGGCAAAAGGATTGGGTAATTCCAGAAACGGAAGTTATCAATGCCATTCGGACTTTCCGCGACGGCCAGAAACGATTTCCGATCAATGCCTTCCACTCTGCCAATCACCAGAACCTTGCCGTTGTGTTCGATCGCACCGGCATTAAAGACTGAATTGATTCCCATCCGCTCCTGCAAAAATGAATTTGTCTTGGAGTCGAAGTCATAGCGCCAGATCAATGGTGTGTGATCGGCCGTCAACACCGGGTACTTATACCGATCATAGATGCCATTGCCGGTGGGGACCTTAGAATTGCGCCGCTTCAGCAGTTTTTCGTGCCCCGAGACAAGAGCTTGGGTTTTCTTCTTGAACTCAGCCTGATTCATTCAGTTCTCCGCAGGAATACGAAATCTCTCTAGTGGGTTGAGGCCTGCGCAACCTCTCCGGCCCTCGCCATTACCTCAAAACACGTCCGGCTGTTATGGTACGGGCATTTCCATGGGTCAACTTTGAACTTGTCATTGCTTGGAGCGCGATCGCGCGAGACCTTCCAGAACCACTCACCGTGATTGTGATCGACGATGTACTGGTCGATGAACTCCCAAGTACGATCCGCGGCCGCACGGAAGTGCTCCTTCCCAGATAGCTGGAAGGCATTCAAGAATCCCACCACTGCTTCCGACTGCGGCCACCAATGCTTGTCGCTATCGATAATCTTGCCGTGCTCCGCTTCGTAGAGGATCCCTCCATCGGAGTCCACAGCCTGGTCATAAACCGCCTGTGCCATCTGAAGCGCTTCCCCCTGCACTCTCCTCAGCAGTTGGGGATCGCCATAGACCTCGGCTGCTTCGCATAGCAACCAGCTCCCCTCAATATCATGACCAAAGGAAATAACCTCGGACTTGGGCTTCCAGTCTTCGTCGAAAAATAGCAGGAAATGATGGTTCTTGGAATCAATGATGCGATCCAAGAAGATTTCAATCAGTTCTCGCAACCCTTGCCCGAGCTTCTGTTCCTTGTGTAGACGGCCCAGGTTCGCATACGCTTCTAGCATGTGGAGATGCGTATTCATGGATTTTTTTTCATCCATGTCCACTTCGCTCAGACGCTGATCGCGAGCCAGAGTCCAGTCGCGCTCATAAGTCTCAAAGTAGCCCCCAAACTTCGCGTCGTGGCTGGTCTCTTCGATGATCTCGTACAAGTACAGTGCCCGTCTCAGCACATCTTCATTGCGCGTCGCATGGTAATACTCAGCCAACGCATAAACCGTGAATGCCTGCCCATAAACACGCTTCTTCGTGTCCGAGGGCTCGCCGCGGTAGTTCAGCATCCAGTACACGCCCCCAAATCTTTCATCCCAGAAATGGCGGAGGATATAGTCGTAGGCGCGGGTTGCGGCCTTGAGATACGCACTCTCTCGATAGATGGAGAACGCCTTCGAGAACGTCCACAGGATGCGGGCATTGAGGATTAATCCCTTGTCAGCCTTAGCATCGATCACCAGATCGTTCGTAATCTGCCCGCAAAACCCGCCAAACTCCTCGTCGATCGTGTACTTGAGCCAAAAGGGAAGGATGTTGAACCTCAACTCCTTTTCCACACGAGCTTTCAGGTCTGACACACGAATCTCCGTTAGAAGGGCTGAAAACGTTTCTCGATGGAGCTAGCTTGCCACTTTTGAAGTTGATTCCCGGACCATCAGTTCCGGTTTAACCGCAACTTGCTTCGGCCAGTCTTCCTGGCCCTCAAGTCGATCGAGGAGAATCTTTGCGGCAATTTCACCCATCTGATGCAAAGGCTGGCGAACGGTCGTCAGGCTCGGCGAGTGGAACATCGCGGCCTGAATATCGTCGAAACCCACGACGGAAACGTCTTCAGGGACTCGCAACCCCGCTTCGCGGATGGCGCGAATCGCGCCGATGGCCGAGGCATCGTTGTAGGCAAACAGCGCCGTAAAAGGCTGTCTGCGCTCCAGCAGCATTTTGGCGTAGGGATACCCCAGTGCCGGCCCAGACTCCTCGCCGGCGAGCTGAACCGTCAGTTCGGGTCTGATGGGTACGCCCAGCTCGCGCGCTACCTCGGAAATGGCTCCCCAACGCTGGGCAGCATCGGAACTGTCCGGGTTTCCAATCATGACAGCAATATTGCGATGCCCGAGTGACACCAGATACTCCAACGCAAGCTTCACGCCCAGCCTTTGATCGAGGATCACATTGGTTGCGTTTTCTTCCTGCCTATGCCCCGATACCGCAACCACGGGCAGCGGAATGGAGTATTGCAGGTTCAGGTCAATCGTAATCACGCCTTCGGCTCCGCGCTCCAGCAGCAGCTGGCTGTACTTCTTGAAAAGTTCTGGGTCGTGGTGATGAATTCCAGTGATAAAAAAGTAGTCCTTCTGGCGGGCATATTCCTCGATGCCGGCAATCACCTGACCGCCATAGCCGTCGCTGATATCTGTGGGAATCACCCCGATGGTGTAGGTTCGCCTATTGCGCAGTGAGCGCGCCATCAGATTGGGTTTGTATTTGAGCTCGCGGGCGGCGGCGAAAATTCGGTTGCGGGTCCCCTCGGGAATGTGCTTGGCAGAGGGAGAGTTGTTGAGGACGGCCGATACCGTTCCGGGAGAAAGGTGCAACCTCTCAGCAACCAGCTTCAGTGTAACAACCGATTCCGATCCCGCTTTCTTCAAGCTCATAGCACTCCCAAACACCCATCGATATTCCCGTTTCCCCGAAACGAGAGAGGCTGGAAACGCTCTAACGTAGTCCTTTCAATAGGTGAACGCAAGCTCAATAAACGATTTTCTTCGTATTATTTCATGGAGAGGAAGGCAACTGGAGGCAATTGTGAGCGAAGTCTCCTGGGAGCGGAGTCCGGTGCACGGGAGGCCCGGCACAAAGTAGGATTCATGGCGTCAGCTTGCCAGTCGTGAGGTAATCCTGTGAGGGAACGCCAAAAGCGTCCGCCACGCGATTGAAGAAGGCGAACATCGCAGTAATGTAGACGGCCTCGGAAATCTGATTCTCGTCCCAGCCGGCATCGCGCAACTTCTGGACGTCCTCGCGGGTGGATCGATAGGCCGCCTGGGTGATCAATTCCACGTAATCGAGCAGCGTGCGTTCAGCTGGAGTCAGGCCTGCCTTTTCGAGCTTGCCCTCGAGAATCGCATTCACGCATTGATCGGTGGCTCCCTGAACACGCAGGAAGTAGGCGTGGCTGTCCAGTCAATACGGGCAATGGTTCAAATAAGATACACGGCTAGCTATCATTTCCTTGTGACGGCGGGAAAGATGGCCCTCAGAAAAATGAACCGCGTTTGAGAACTGAATCACCTGCCGCAAGAAGTCGGGCCGCGCACCAAAACACTTGATAATGCCTGGTACCTGCTTCCGGCCTGATCCGGCGCGCCAGTAGTCGTATGCGGCTGCGGTATCGCCGGTCGCTTCGGCGTCTTCAATAACCCGAATCTTGGTCGCCGGCTTTTGCTCTTCCGATTTTTCGCTCATATTCGCTTCATGCTCGTTCAGGAAGTTCCGTACTCGAAATGCCGCGCTGGCGCAGGCGCTCACTCGAACGAAACACCCGATACGCCGGAATGCCTGCCAGAACGACCGCTCCGCCCAGCCCAGCCTGAATCGGGCTGTGCCCTGCGAGCAGAACTAGAAGGGTGGCAATCAGCAATAGAAATATGAATACGGGGGCAGGGTAGAGTGGGGTTCGAAAAAGCGGAGCAGTCCCTGCATTTCGCCGTCGCGCCAAAAGAAGCCCGGCGCCAGCCATTGCCAAGAACACAACTGCCACAAAAATGAAATACTCAATGATCTTTTGAAAGCTGCTCACGCCCACCAGCACGGACGAGATCGTGCCCTGAATGAGAATCGCGTTCACTGGCGTTCCAAAACGCGGGCTGATGTTCGATACCCGTCGAACGAAAAGACCGTCTTGTGCCATGGCATAGTACACACGCGGCGCAGACATGATCAATGCCGCCAAGCTGCTGAACACGCAAACGATCACGATCGCAGCGAATATATCGCCCCCAAGCGAACCAAACAACACGCTTCCCGCCTGCGCCACAAAGGTTTCGTTTGAGGTAACGCTCGCGAGCGGTACCAGATACAGAAACACTCCGCTCACCAGAATATAAACGGCAGTTACCGCCAATGTGCCCAAGAGCATGGCACGTGGCAGGGTCTCGCCTGGGTTGCGCACCTCGCCGGAGATCTTACTCACGTCCCACCAGCCGCCGAACGAAAAGAAGGCGCCAACCATTGCAGCGCCCAAAGCCGGCAGCAAGGGGAGGGAACCGCTCCGCTGGGTGACGAAAGGAACGAAGTTCGACCACGACCCAAGGTGCAGAGATAAGCCCCAGACGATCAGCACTCCAAGAAGGCCGAGCTTCAGCCAGGTGCTCCAGCGCAGCACACCAGCGCTCACTCGAATGCTCAAAATGTTCAGCACACAGAGTAGCCAAATCAGGGTAATCGCAACCAGCTTCATCGCTATCGATGACAGCGGCAAGATATAGCCGGCGTAGCCTGCAAGTCCCATCGCCAGCGCGGCAGTCAGCCCGGGATCAAGTACCAGAAGGCACATCCAGCCATAGAGGAAAGCGGTTCCGCGGCCATACGTTTCCACGAGAAAAACGTAAACTCCGCCATTGCGGGGGAATCGTGCCGCCAATTCCCCATAGGTAAGTGCGCCGCAGACGGTCAAAATCCCTACGACAACCCAGATGAGCAGCAAATAAAAAGGAGAACCCAGCGACTTTGCCATTTTCGCCGGAGTTAGAAAAATTCCCACTGCGATGGTTTCCCCGGCGACCGCAGCCACGGCAGAGGCCAGCCCGAGTTGGCGCCGCGGGGGCGTGGAGGAGAAGGAGTCAGCGCTTGTTTGCGCAGAAGTGTTCATCGCCACGAAGGAACTGCGATCCGGACAGCGTATTCAGAGTTACAGATTCGATCAATAGTACAAAAAAATCGCGCCGCAGCCACGTTTCTACTACTTTCGGATTATTGCTCTCGCTTAGGGGATCTGCGAATAATCGCAGCACTTTGTTCCGGGGCCGCTCGGTTGACGCGGCTTGGTCTGCGTTCCAATTCAAAATCTTCTTCCAGGGGATTCCATGCTGAAAGCGGTCAAACTCCTAGTGGTGGTCCTATTCGCATGCGCTTGCGCCATTTCGCAGCAGATCACCGGCAGCATCCGTGGCGCCGTTACTGACCCCACCGGCGCGGTTGTGCAGAACGCGGCTGTCAGCGCGCGTCAGGTCGAGACGGGATTCGTCCGTGCCACGACTTCCGACAGCGGTGGCAACTTCTTGTTTCTTGAACTGCCTGTGGGCCATTATCAGCTCGAAGTGGCGGCCACCGGTTTTCAAAGGTACCTGCAGGAGGGAATCACACTGGACGTCAATGAGAGCGCAAATGTGCCGGTTCGGCTCGCGGTGGGAACCGAAGGCGAGAAGATCCAGGTGCAAGCCGACGCCGAGTTGATTCAGTCGACGGTCACCAGCCTTGGACAGGTTGTGCAAGAGCGGGAGATTCTCGACCTTCCCCTGAATGGGCGAAATTTTTCGCAGCTGGGTACCTTGCAGCCGGGAGTCATGCCGCTCACCGCTGGCCTCGGGGAAGCGGGTGGCTCGCTCAGAGCCGGACAGCCCTACGCTGTCAATGGGCAGCGTCCTGAATCCAACAACTTTCTGATCGATGGTGCGAACAACTTCAATGGCGTGGATGGTGGCTTTGTTCTGGTACCGCCGATCGATGCCATCGAAGAGTTCCGCATCGTCACCCACAACTCGAATGCCGAGTTCGGCACCAGCCTGGGCTCGACCACTAACATCATCACGCGGTCAGGAACGAATACTTTTCATGGTGCCTTGTGGGAGTTCCTGCGCAACGACATCTTCGACTCCACTGGATACTTGGCAAGTTCAAAGGAGCCGCTTAAACAGAACCAGTTCGGTGGAAGCATGGGCGGGCCGATCCGGCGGGAGAAAACCTTCATTTTCGGTTTCTACGAGGGCTTTCGCAACCGGCAGGGAAAGAGTGTCGGTAGCACAGTACCATCGATGGCGGAAAGACAAGGCGACTTCGGCCAGCTTTGCCAAGCCGGCTTCTTTACGAGCGGTCCGATGGCAGGCTTCTGCCAGGATCCCAATGGGCAGCTGTTCAACGTCTTTCTGTCGCAACCGTATGCGTTCAATCAGATGCCCGCGCCCAATCCAAGTGACCCCTCAAGCATGAGCCAGTTCTCGTTGAATCTGCTGAGCCTTTTCCCGCAGCCGAATTGTGGAACCAACGTTTACTGTTCTACTCAAACCTTGCGCGACGATACCGATGAATTCGGCGTTCGCCTAGACCACTACCTCACCTCCGCGGACAACCTCAATTTCCGCTACATGTTCAGCAACGGCACGGTATTTGATCCACTCTCTCCAGCCGGCGCCAGTGTTCCCGGGTTCCCGGTCGGCGAGGATCATCGTGCGCAGAACTTCGTGGCGCAGGAAACGCACACATTTTCTCCGTCGATGGTAGGCGTAGTGCGCTTCTCATACTTGAGAAACAAATTCCTGGTGGACCAGCACATTAACCATACGTCTCCAGCGACCCTGGGATTTACTTACACCCCAAGCCTGGCCGAGGCTGCCGGCCCACCCTTCATTCAGGTCAACGGATATACCACCACCGGTGATCCCATTACCGGCCCTCGCAATACCTATGAAAACGCCTTCGACTATTCAGGATCGCTGAGTTGGGTTCGCGGTGCACACGAGCTTAAGTTTGGTGCCGGTGGCCAACAGCTGCAGATCAATGCCCTGCAGGGCATCGCGACCAACGGATTTTTCGTTTTCGTTCCATTCCCCGTCACTGACGCCTTCGCCAGCTTTCTATGGGGACGTCCCGTGGTCTTTCTCCAAGGCCGAGGCGATTTCTCCCGCGGAATCCGGGGGCACTCTCTGAACCTGTTTGCTCAAGATACCTTCAAGGCCAACCGCCACCTGACTTTAAACTATGGCCTGCGCTACGAGCTGCCGTCGCCCTACACGGAAATTCACAACCGGCAGACGCTGTGGATTCCGGGCCGGCAATCGACGGTAATGCCTGCCGCCCCAGCAGGGTTGCTCTATCCCGGCGACAAGGGAGTCCCGGAGGGCCTGATCCCGACCTTCAAGAAAGGTTTCGCCCCTCGCGTCGGATTGGCCTATGATCCGTTCGGAGATTCCAAATGGCTCCTTACATCTGCCTATGGAATTTTTTATGAGCCCTACTACACGGGGCAGGGCGGTCCGTTGCAGTCGCCGATAAGTGCGCCGCCATATCTACAAACGCCACAGGTGGGCCTCTCCTCATTCTTCTTCAACATGCAGGACCCGTTCAACGGAAATCCGCCGCTCTCGGGCCAATTCGCTACGCCGCTGACGAACCTAACGGTGTCTCCCAGCTTGCCGTTGCCTTATGCGCAGGATTGGGACGTCAACATCCAGCGCGCGTTGCCCAGCCAGATGCTGCTGGAAGTGGGGTACGTGGGCACAAAAGGTACACATCTGCCACGCTTCGTCGAAGGAAATCCCACGCAATACATCCCGGGCATCGATCCTAGTACCAATCAACCTTACTCGACGTCGGGCAACGCCGACCGTCGCCGGCTTTACTCGGGTTGTACTCTGGATCCCGCGACCAACTGCATCTATTCCTCAACCGGACTGATCACCGGAATCGCAAGCTCCTCCTACAATGCGCTGGAGGCGAGTCTTCGTAAACGTTTTAGCCAGGGGATATCCTTCCTGGCTTCGTACACCTTCTCAAAAACCATGGACGATGCATCCTCGTTTAATATGACCGGCTCTGCCGCGAAGCCGGTCGCCGGAGAAAACGATCTCGCCCAGGATCCTTCCAACCTTGCCGCCGAACGCGGACGTTCACTGTTCGATGCGCGTCATCGCTTCGTCTTCAGTTATCAATGGAGCCTGCCATTCTTCAAACAGGCTCACGGACTGAGAAGAAACGTGCTTGGTGGTTGGCAATTGAACGGCATCACCACACTGATGAGCGGAACCCCGTTCACTGTATTTGATTCCAATGACGTCTCGGTGCAGGGAAGCGCGCCTGAGATTACCGGATTCTCCGCCAACCGGCCGAATCTGGTGCAAGGGCAGAACCCGAACGCAGGCCCGCATCTTCCGGGCAATTGGCTGAATGCGAACGCCTTTCAACGCATCATCCAGGACCCCAACTCGCCGGTGCAGCAGTTTGGCAGCGCGGGCCGGAACATCGCAGAAGGCCCCGGCTATGCAAATTGGGATTTCTCGGCGTTTAAGAATTTCCGCGTTGCGGAAGGGAAAGAGTTCCAATTCCGTGCGGAGTTGTTCAATATCCTGAACCATACGAACCTGCGGCTGCCTGATAGTGATATCAGTTCGCCGACGTTCAACCATATTCTGGAAGCACAGCCACCCCGCCTGGTGCAGTTTGCTTTGAAGTTCTTGTACTAAGGCTCTTTGAAGTTGCCCCTGACCCCTAAGGGCGATCCAATCTAGCTTCCCAGGTCGCCCGGTTTTTCCACATCTCGGCTAAGCCATTTGGCCGGCCTGGTGAGGGGGCCTTCCGCCTGGGTCGCCGGCCTATCGAAATCCGCCTCGTTGCCGCTCTGAAGCGGCTTCGCTATGATTGATCAATGAGTTTTGCCGACACTGTCGTATTGTTTGTTCTGGCCCTGCTGCTCTTTGGCCCGAAAAAGCTGCCTTCCATTGCCAAGCAGATCGGCAAAGCCCTGAACGAGTTCAAGCGCGCTTCGAACGAATTCAAGTCTCAGATCGAGTCTGAAATCAGCCAGCTCGAGTACCAGGAACGGCAGAAGAAGTACGACGAAGAGCGAAAGATTCTGCCCTCTCAGCCGCCCGTCGGAACCGTAGCCTCAACCGGGCCGGAGTTGCCGCCCCCTCCCATGGAAGGCGGGCCGGTCAACGGGAATGTGAACTCCACCCACGACACCACCAATGCCTGAGACCCCCACACTGGAGCCGCCCGCAGCCGAAGAAGACCGGATGCCCTCGATGAGTTTCCTTGAGCACCTGGAGGAACTCCGCACCCGCATCTTCCACGCCCTCGTGGCCGTCGCCGTTGGCATGGGCATCTGCTGGTGGTATCACCAGGCCTTATTTGGCTTTATCCAAAAACCGATTCTTGACGTCCTCAGGCCATACGGAATCGACAAGCTGGTGGTACTCACGCCCACCGAGGCTTTCAACCTTTACTTGAAGGTTTCCGCCTTGGGCGGTTTGTTCATTACTTCTCCCTATGTGCTCTATCAAGTCTGGCTTTTCATATCGCCTGGGCTTTATCGACGGGAGAAGAAGTATGTGACACCGTTCCTGTTTTCCACCGTTCTGTTGTTTGTTGCCGGCGGGTATTTCGGATATCGCATGGTGTTTCCGGCCGCCTTAAAGTGGCTCATCGGCATCGGCGGACAATTCACGCCGATGATCACGGTTCACGAATATACCGATCTTTTCTTGACCGTGATCCTAGGCCTCGGCATTGTTTTCGAGATGCCCATCCTGGTTTTCTTTCTCGCCCTGATGGGCGTCGTCAGCGCGGGTTGGATGTGGCGCAACATCCGTTACGCCATCCTCGGCATCTTCATCGTTGCTGGCGCACTCGCGCCCACGCCTGACATCAGCAGCATGGTGATCTTCGCCTCTCCCATGCTGGTGCTCTATTTCGTAAGCATCGGCATTGCCTGGTTCGTACATCCCACACAGAGGAGAGCGCGTGAGGCGAAGCGAACCAAGGCATGAACTCAGCCATCGGAACCTGATCGGTCGCTGGGGTGCGGCGCTTTTAGCGGGATTGCTCCTGATTTCCTCGGGTTGTGCCCGCACGTCATCGACCGGTGCTTCCGAAGGAAAACCTATCCCCGAAAGCTCTGGGGAGGTTCCCCCAGTCTTGGCGGACGCTCAGGCCCCGGAGTTCAACGCTAGCCGGGCCATGGAGTACGTGAAAGAAATCGTCGCCTTCGGCCCGCGTCCGCTAGGGAGCGAAGGTCACAAGAAAACAGAAAATTTCATTCTGGCCCACTTAAAAGGGGACCAGGTCGAGCGCGACGATTTCGAGATCACGACCCTTGAAGGCCGCTTTCCCGTTCACAACATTATCGCGCGCTATCCCGGAACGAAGGATGGCGTCATTGTCTTAGCCAGCCACTACGACACCAACTGGCCTTTGCGAACACAGAACTATGTAGGGGCAAACGATGGCGCATCCTCAAGCGCCTTGTTGCTTGAGATGGCCAATCAACTGCGGGGCAAGAAGCGCGACGGCTACAGCGTTTGGCTGCTCTGGGACGACGCCGAGGAGTCCATGAAGTTGCCTTGGGACGACGCCGAGAGCCTTTATGGCGTGAAGCACTTGGCTGACAAATGGCAGGCTGCTGGCACGCTGCCGAAGGTTAAGGCTTTTCTACTCGAAGACATGATTGGCGATGCGGATCTGAACGTCGAGCGCGACGCGAACTCAACCCCCTGGCTGGAAGATCTGATTGGCACCGCGGCATCTCGTCTTGGCTATCAGTCGCATTTCTTTGCCCGGGAGATCGCAGTCACCGATGACCACACGCCATTTTTTACCCGCGGGGTTCCTTCCGCTGACCTGATCGATCTCGATTATGGCTATAACAACGTTTTCCACCATACCACCCACGATACCCTCGACAAACTTAGCCCGAAAAGTCTGGCGATTGTTGGGACGGTGACGCTTGAAACTCTCAACATGCTGGACCAGCGCTAGTTGTACGAAGCATCGCGCTTTTGCGTGCCGCTGGTTCCCTATATAGAATTGTCATTCCGAGGAGCAGATGCGACGAGGAAGCCGGTGTCTCTCAATATCCAGGACCGCACCCTGCCTTCACGCTGCTAATTCAATCGCTGTCCGAGTGAATCCGTGACCGAAACGCTCGCCTGGATTTTATTCAACGCATTTGTTTCCGTAATGCTTGTGCTCGACCTGTTTGTGTTTCACCGCCGTTCTGAGACGCTCAGCATGAAGCAGGCCCTCGGCTGGACGGCTTTTTGGATTTCTCTCGCCGCCATCTTTGCCGTTTTGCTGGGAGCCTGGCAGGGTAGGTCGGCAGCTCTGGAGTTTTCAACCGGCTATGTGATCGAACTCTCGCTCAGCGCTGACAATCTTTTCATCTTTCTGATGGTGTTCCGCTACTTTCACCTGCCGCCCGAGGAGCAGCACCATGTGCTCTTTTGGGGAATCATCGGGGCCATCATCATGCGCGCAGTTTTTATCTTCGCAGGCGTTGGCTTAATTCGCCGGTTCCACTGGGTCCTCTATGGCTTCGGAGCGTTCCTGGTCTTCACTGGCATTCGAATGATTTTCAAGCACGGAGCGCAAGTGCGTCCGGAAAGGAATCCGTTGGTACGGGCCTTCCGGCGAGTGTTCCCAGTAACTGATACTTACGAGGGCAGCAAGTTCTTCGTCCGGCGTGATCAGATCTACGCCACTCCGCTGCTATTGGTGTTGATCGTCGTAGAAACCACCGACTTAATCTTTGCCATAGATTCCATCCCCGCGGTGCTTTCTATTACGCTCAACAGCTTCATTGTTTACACCTCGAACATCTTCGCCATCCTCGGGCTGCGATCCCTGTTCTTTGCGCTCTCCTCGCTGCTGAGTCTCTTCGAGTACCTGCATTACGGAATTTCCGGGGTTCTAGTTTTTGTAGGTATGAAGATGATCCTCTCCCACTCCTACCCGATCCGCACCGAGATTTCTCTGGCGGTGATTGCCACGATTCTGCTAGTCGCGATCGGGGCTTCGCTATGGAAACGGAAGCGGCTCGGCGAGGCTCCAGCAGCGTAATGGGTTCCGCCTTCACCGGGCTGCGCGGATGTCAACCCAGACGCTGCCTGGGGGAAGGTCGACAGAGCTCAGTTTCTTCTGAATCTCCTGGATTTGAGATGAGACTCCTTCTGCTATCGCCAGGAGGCCTAGGGAAGAAAGCAGAGATTTTGAAACGCTGGCCGATCACTCAAAGGAGATCTTGTCGCCACTAATCAGGGAATGCTTCTTGAACCTGACCTCATTGTGGTCAGGGAAGTCAGTGCGGTAATGCGCGCCGCGGCTTTCCTCGCGCGCCAACGCCGACCGCGCCACTAGTGTTCCCGCGATCTGCAGGTTGCGCGCCTCGAACTCGCGGCGGCTGTGCGGCGGCGTGAGTTGTGAACCGATCTCCTGTAGGCGCTGGATTGCCTCCTTCAGCCCAGCTCCGGTACGCACAATGCCCGCTTGTGTCCACATGAGCTCCTGAATCTGGGTGATCGTCGTTTCGATGGGTACAGGCAATGGCCCATTCGAGTATGCGGCCGCAGGGGGCGTTTTCCCCACGCGATGCGCTGGTGCTTTCAGCTCGTCCCGCATTTTTCGCCCCGCCCGCGCGCCAAAAACCAGACCTTCCAGCAAGGAATTGCTGGCTAGGCGATTCGCTCCGTGCACTCCCGTTCCTGCCGCTTCACCCGCCGCGTACAAGCCAGGCAGCGTGGCGCGGCCGTCGAGATCAGTACGCACGCCCCCCATGGCGTAGTGCGCGGCCGGGCGAATTGGGATGAGTTCGCTCGTGATGTCGATGTTGTACTGCATGCAGGTCGAGTAAATGCGGGGGAAACGTTTCTTGATGTGATTCGAATCGAGATCTGTCAGGTCCAGGTAAACCACCGGATCTTTTGACCGGCTACGCGCCAGTTCATGCATGATTGCTCGCGCCACCACGTCGCGGGGAGCGAGTTCCCCCATGGGATGGTACTTGGCCATGAATCTTGACATCTCCATGTTGCGAAGATGAGCGCCTTCGCCGCGAAGGGCCTCCGAAAGCAGGAATCGCGGAGCTTTCTTTAGATACAGGGCGGTGGGATGGAATTGTATAAACTCAAGATCCGTAACCTGCGCACCCGCGCGATGCGCCATCGCCACACCGTCCCCCGTGGCAACTCCGGGGTTGGTTGAATTCGCGTAGAGCTGGCCCATCCCGCCGGTTGCGAGCAAGACGGCGGATGCGTGAATCGGAGCCTGCTGGCCATGCTCATCGATCACATTCACAGCCGATACGCGGCCACTCTCAAGGTGCAGATCAGTGGAGAATTCAAATTCCCGTACCGAAATCTCCTTCATGGTTTTGGCTTTTGCGTACAGCGCTCGCAAAATTTCGCGGCCGGTGGAATCGCCATGGGCATGCAAAATTCGATTCCGGCTGTGCGCGCCCTCCCGGCCGAAGGTAAGCTTCGTCCCATCGCGATCGAACTGTGTGCCCCATGCAATCAACTCCTCGATACCTTGCGGGGCCTCCTCGACCAGGATTTTTGCGGCCTCGGGACTGCACAACCCATCCCCCGCATTTAGCGTGTCCTGAAAGTGCAGGCTGATTTCATCTTCATCGCTCAGAGCTGCGGCGATCCCGCCTTGTGCGTATTGCGTACTCGAGTCAGTAACTTCGCGCTTGGCGAGGACCAGAACGCGCCCGGCTGGAGCAAGTTCAATGGCCGCACGCAATCCAGCGACTCCGGCACCAATGATCAGGAAGTCAGTCTCCGGGAAGTGGGCTGGCATGTGCTGGAATGGTACCACTGCGAATTACCGTGATTCCAGCTTTGCCGCAAGCGCCCGCCCAGTCGACTCACTTGCTATGATGAATCCAGTGCTCCGCATTCCAATCAACACCAAGTCTCACGCCTACGAAGCCGTGATCGAGCACGGCGCGCTCGTCCGCGCCGGCGAACTGATAGCCAAGGTCTTTGGCGGCCAGACACCCCGCGCATTCGTGGTCACGGTCGCACCCGTGCGTCGTCGGTGGGGCAATGTGCTTGCGCGATCTCTCGACGCCGCTGGCATTGCCCATGCCTTCGTCGAGATGCGCGACGGCGAGACTCACAAGCGCATGGCTACCCTGGACCAGCTCGCGGAAAATCTCGTCCGGCTCGGTGCCGACCGCAAGGCTCTCGTTATTGCTTTCGGAGGCGGCGTCGTCGGTGACGTTGCCGGAATGCTCGCATCGGTTTATATGCGTGGTGTGAGGCTCGTGCAGATTCCCACCACCGTGCAGGCGCAACTGGACGCTGCCATCGGGGGAAAGACCGGTGTGAATCTGCGAGCAGGGAAGAACCTGGTAGGCACCTTCTATCAGCCAGAGCTCGTACTGGTCGATCCAGCGACTCTCAAGACTCTTCCCCAGCGGGAATTCCGCGCCGGAATGTACGAAGCGATCAAGGCCGGAATCATCGGCAAACCTCAATTGTTTCATCAGCTCGCGCAACTTCCGATCAAGCGGTTGCGGGAAGATCCGAAAGCCGTGACTCGTGCCATCTCTGAATCTGTAAGACTCAAAGCAGATGTCGTATCCGCAGATGAAAGGGAAGGCGACCAGAGACGGGTTCTAAACCTGGGCCACACCCTCGGTCATGCTCTCGAAGCCGCCACTGACTATAAACATTTTCTTCACGGAGAGGCCGTTGCCTGGGGAATGCAGGCCGCTGCGCGTATCGCTCTCGACCTGAGGGTGTGCGACGGCCTCACTTACGAACGTATCCGCGCTGCGGTTCATGCGTGGGGTCCTTTGCCGGAGGTAAATGTTCAGAACGCAAAAGCCTTGAAGCTTTTGCGTTCCGACAAGAAAACCGAAGGTGGAACGGTTCACTTCGTTCTCCCACGAGAAGTCGGAAAGGTCGAGATCGTCAAGAACGTACCGGAAAGTGTGATCGTGACCGCCTTGTCGGAAATCCGTAGGGCTTCCCGTGCCTGACAACCCCCTGGCTGGGCAGCAGGAACCGGTGCGAGGCGCCGCGCCCCAGGGGGCAACTGATCCGGAGTCGGCTTCGCGCGCCGTGCGCGAGATGTTTACCTCCATCGCCCCGCGTTACGACTTTCTCAATCACCTTTTATCCGCAAATATCGATAAACTCTGGTGGCGCCGCACCGCCCGGACATTTCGTTCGATCCTTCGCCGTCCGGCTGCTACCGTGCTCGATCTTTGCTGCGGCACCGGAGATATGGCATTGGCTCTCCGCAATCAGGGAAGCGATGCAAGGATCACGGGTGCGGATTTCTCTCATGCCATGTTGACACGTGCCTACGCGAAAACCCGAGCCGAATCGCCGATCACCTGGATCGAAGCGGACGCACTCCATTTGCCTTTCGATGACAACAGTTTTGACCTTGTCACCTCCGCCTTCGGCTTTCGCAACCTGGCTGACTACGATGCCGGGTTGCGTGAAATATTTCGTGTCCTACGACCCGGCGGCGAGTGCGGAATTCTCGATTTCAGTGAGCCCGGCGGCTTTGTAGGCAAGATCTACACTGTGTACTTCAAGGCAATTCTGCCGCGGATCGGAAAGCTGGTTTCGGGCAATGAGGGCGCATATGCCTACCTCCCTGCTTCCGTAAAGCGATTCCCATCACCGCCGGAACTTCTCGAGCGTATGGAGAAGGCTGGCTTTCGAGAAAGCTCCTGGACGCCGTACACATTTTCAATTGCCGGGCTCTTCAGAGGGAAGAAGGGTTACGATCTTTAGCTCCACTGGAGCCATTGCGAATTGGTTGCTCAACAGCGGTAACAGGGGGCCTGGGGGAATCTCAGGTCGGTTGGATCGGTGTCATTTGAAGCACTCCGCAAATGCCTCCGCGATCGGATACTTGATCACGTTCTTATACTCAGCCGCCAGAAACTCCTGCAGGCGCTCGGTGTCCATTACCGTATCCGAAAGCATGTAGGGCATTACGTCCGGTGGAATGGTTGAGATACGCATCTTCCAAAAGAACTGCAAAACCCAATCAAACAGTCTCTCACCAGGAATACGAACCAGCTTTGCCCGCGCGATATTTACGCATTGTTCATATGTCAAGGGCGTGCCACGGCCGGTAACGTTCAGCACGGTAAGCCGCTGCGCTTCCGGATCGGTTTTCTTTAGAATGAACGCGACCAGCCTCGCCACGTCATCGATGTGAACAAACTGAATACGGTTGGCAAGGTATTTTTTCCCCGACGGCAACAAGCAAGGAAGGCGTTTGTGTTCGGCGCGCATGCGCTCCGCACGTTTGCTGCTTCCACCCGGAATCCCGCGGAATGCCTCAATGAAGTAATTGTCCAGCCCAGCGCCAGCGAAGATGTGCGGCCGCAGAATATAAACGCTGCATCCACGAAGCGCCGGCGCGCGTTGTTGCACGACACGATCCGCTTCCATCTTCTGTACGCCGTAATGATAGGTGCGTGCCGCTAAGGGAGTTTCTTCTGTGGCTGGTTTGGACAGATCTGGCCCATACGCAGAGACGCTGCTGAGGAAGATGAACTTTTCGACCATGGGCCAGTCGCGGTTGGCCTCGGTCACTGCCTCCATGATTCTGGCGGTTCCCGGAACGTTGGATTTCCAGATGCGTTCCGGATCAAGCAGGCCCGTGCGCACCGCGTCCATTACAAACGCCAGATGGAGCACCGCAACCGGCCTCACATCTTTGAACAAATGCAGCAGCTGCTGGCACGAAGCCTCCTCAGCCAAATCCATTTGCTCAAATTGCAGAGGATGATCGGTCTCGGGCGGACGGAAGTCCACGCCTACTACACGGAATGACCCGAGCAGCGGCAGAAGCCGCCGTCCCAAATTCCCGGAAATTCCCGTCACGACGACGGCGGGTGCTGAGTCTCCCATTTACTTCTTTCCGGAGGGTTTAGTTCCTGTCGACGATGATGCGCTTGGCGCAGCAGGTTCTCCCGGTTCTCTGAGCGACGGCGCCACCGGCACCGCGAAGTAAGCCTCATCGAGCTTGGTCTTTCCAGCTGCAGTTTTCTGCAGGTCTTGACGTGCCTGCACTACTTTTTGCTGCTGCAGCATCCGGGTGATCTCTGGCTTCACTTCATCGAGAGGTTGGTCTGCCTTGGCCTCTACCTTATAAATCATGTAAGCCTGCGGATCGTTGAGTACGGGCGAAACCTCGCCAACTTTCAAATCGAACACAGAGATGTCGCTAGCCGGGAAGCGGGTTTTCGCGATATTGGGTACACGGGTCGAAGTCGCTTTCAGCTTCTGTCCGGCAAAGTCGTAAGCGTCCTGCTGCAACTTGGTGAAGTCTTCGCCAGCAACCGCGCGGGCCCGCAGCTTATCCGCTTCCTCCTTCATCGCAGCCTCAGATGCTTCGTGCTGCTTCTGCGCATCGGGATCATTCGGTTTCAGGGACGCATCCATCTGCTTTTGTTTCGGAATAAACAGCCTGTCATAGGTGAGCAGCTGGAAATCGCTGGCGTGCTGTTTATAGTAAGCGGCGATGTCGGCATCTGAAACCTGAGCGGCCTCATTTTCCATGCTCTGCTGTCCCAATTGGGCGAGTGTCTGCAAACGCTGAATCTGGACTTGAACCTCAAATTCAGCGCTCTTATCTAGGCCCAGATCATGCGCCTTTTGAGCCAGGAGCAACGCCGCCGCATAGCGCGAAGCAAACTGCTTTTGTTGCGGTTTAGGCATGTTCGGCATCAGCGCATTCACGATCTTCTCGAACTCCGCGCGCGTAACCACAGTCTTGCAATCGGCGCCCGAGGTGCCTTTGTCGCACACTCCCTCGAGAGTAATGACCGGCGCGTCGAGAGCTATCTTCTGCTCCGCGCCCGGCGCTGGAAGCTCTTGCACGGGTTTGCTGTTCCGGGGTTCTACTACTGGTCCGGAATTCGATTGGGCTGCGGCCGGGCCTGCCAGCAGGACGCAGATCAGCCCTGTTCCAAGTGTTTTCAAGGCAAAATCCTCCAAAGTTTTCTTGGATAAGAAATCGTAGCACAGGAGATGGCGGTCCCTATCTGGCGGGCACCCTCTGGACACTAGGACAGCCCGGGTTGAGGCTGTTTTTTGCGCGATAATGGCAGGCATGCCCGAAATTCCTGTGGTGGCCCGCTCTGAGCTTGGCTCGCAATCCATGCGAGCCGAGAAGCGATCGGTCGCGGCTCATTCCGTTTTGGCCGCAGTTGCCATCACCGTGTTGAAGATTGGCGTGGGTATTACGACCGGCAGTTTGGGTATTCTCTCTGAAGCCGCACATTCAGGTCTCGATCTGGTGGCGGCCCTAATCACTCTGTTTTCCGTCCGGGTCTCCGATAAGCCTGCCGATGCCGATCACCAGTACGGTCATGGCAAAGTCGAAAATTTCTCGGCTTTTATTGAGACCGGGCTCTTGCTGCTCACCTGTCTGGTCATTGTTTATGAGGCCATCCGGCGCCTGTTTTTCCACCACGTCGAGATTGAACCCTCCCTAGCAGCTTTCGTGGTGATGTTCATTTCGATTGCCGTGGATTTCTGGCGTTCCCGCGCGCTGGGTAGGATCGCTGAGAAATATGACAGTCAGGCGCTACAGGCCGATGCCTTGCATTTTTCCACCGATATCTGGTCCAGTGCAGTGGTTGTCCTCGGCCTCACGCTGGTTCTGACGGGGCGAAAGTTTGACATTCCCTGGTTAATCGACGCCGATCCCATCGCCGCTTTGTTTGTGGCCGGATTGGTTCTTTTCGTTAGCGCACGACTCGCGAGGAAAACCATCGACGCCTTGTTGGATACCGCCCCCAGAGGTGTTCGCAGCAAGATCCTGACTGCCATCGGCAAGATTGATGGTGTCCTCGAAGTGGATCGCGTCCGCATTCGGCGCGCCGGGAATCGCTACTTTGCGGACGTTTCGGTGTCTCTGGCGCGTAATGTGACCTTCCAGCGGTCCGGTCAGGTGTCGGACGAAGTCACCCGCACCGTGCATGCGGTTCTTCCGAACACCGATGTGATGGTCCATTCCATCCCCCGCGCAGCCTCTGCCGAGAATGTTTTCGATCGGGTGCGCGCGGTTGCCACCCGCCATAATCTCAACGTGCACGATGTGAGTATTCAAGACCTCGACGGCCGCCTCTACGTCGAGCAGCATCTTGAGCTGGATGAAAACCTTCCGCTCAGGGAAGCTCACGACCGCGCCAGCGAACTCGAAAGTGAGATTCGAGACGAAGTGCCCGAGGTCGCTTCGATTCTCACCCACATCGAAAGCGAACCCGCGACCATAGAAGCCGGCGAGCAGTTACAGAAAGACGCCTACCTCGAAGAGAGACTCAAGAAACTTGGGCATGAATTTCCGGAGATACTCGATCTGCACGATATGCAGGTTAAGCGAGTGCGTGAACATGTGTATGTATCATGTCACTGCACTTTCCCCGATGAGCTCCCCTTGGGGCGCGTCCACGACATTTGTACGGCGCTCGAAATCCGCTTCAAGCAGGAGGCTCCGGAGTTGTTCCGCGTCCTGATCCATCCTGAGCCCAGCACCGACAATCGGAGATGACTGTGTTTACCACCAATGCAAAATGGACGGAGAAATTTCAGTTCGAGGCTACCGGCAGCTCCGGTCACGCGATTCTGGTCGATGGCGACGGCCAAATCGCGAGCAGCCCCATGGAACTGGTGCTCGCAGCACTCTGTGGCTGCACCGGCTATGACGTGGTCAGCATCTTGCAGAAGAAGCGGGAACCCTTTACGGCACTGGAAGTCACTGCCAAAGCCGAAAAAGCTCCCCGGCCCCCACGTGTCTACACCGACATCGAATTGCTGTACCGCGTGCGGGGAAGGGTTTCGCGTAAAGCGGTTGAAGACGCCGTCCGCTTGTCTGAAGAAAAATACTGCTCCGTCTCAGCCATGCTGAGCAAGACAGCCAAAATCGCCCTTCGAATCGAACTGGACGAAGAGTGAGCAGCGTGAGTCCGGTCGCGGCTGTAGAAAAGGCACGTTCTTACCGTGGATACCTCTACATCGCCTGCTCTGCGGTCCTGTGGGGGATGTCCGCATCGTTGGGCCGCGCGGCATTCACCGGGAGATTGTTGCCCTCGTCGGGGATCTCTCGTATCGATCCTTTGATCCTCTCGCAGGCGCGCACCACATTCTCATTTCTGGTCGTGCTGCTTGGATTGTTGATCACTCGAGGTCCCGCACGTCTGCGCATGCCTTGGCCTGATCTGGGAAGAGCGGTCGCTCTGGGCCTTGCCGGTGTTGCCGCGTCGAACTATTTTTACTATCTCGCGATCCAGCGGACCAACGTGGCTACCGCGATCATTATTCAGTACACCGCGCCGATCTGGGTTCTGCTCTATATGGTCTTGCGGAAACTGGAACGCGCAACCCTGCCCAAGATGATTGCCGTGGCCCTGGCCATCTTCGGAATTGCATTCGTCATTGGGGTGTTCGGACAGGGGCAGCTTCGACTTGATTCCGCGGGAGTGGGTGCTGCTCTGGTTGCAGCGTTCTCATTTTCTTACTACAACATTTTTGGCCACTCGATTCTCGGCCGCTACGACCGTTGGACCGTGCTCTTATTCACGACCCTTGCGGCTTCGGTGTTCTGGATTTTTCTGAATTCGCCGTGGAAGATTGCCGCAGCGCACTACACGGGGGCGGTTTGGGGCTTCCTCTTCCTCTTCTCGCTACTATCTGTTTTGCTGCCGTTCGCCTTTTATTTCGCCGGTCTGCAGTATCTGAGCCCCACGAAAGCAATCGTAGTCAGTTGCCTGGAACCTGTCTTTACCATTCTGATCGCCGCCGCGGCCCTGCATGAATCGGTGCGCCCCTTGCAGGCCGTGGGTATGTTAATGGTCTTGTCTGCGATCATGGTTGTGCAACGTCCGGTCGATAGCGATAAGACGCAACTCATTGAGCCCGTGGACTAATCAAGCGCGAACGCCGCTTTTTGAACGCATATCCTGAAACCATCTCACCTAAGACAGTCAAAACCTTGCATCCGTTCGAATGGTGAAGAGTCTATTTGAGAAGACCCTTCCTCGACTTCCCGTCGAGAACTTCCGATTTTGGCCAATGGACTCCGGTAAGGTCGGCCAGAGTCGGTGCAAGATCGGCCACCTGAACATTTCTTGCAATCCGTTGAGCTTTGACGTGCCACCCCGCCAGCACCAATGGGACGTGGCGGTCGTATGGCCATGGATCTCCATGGGACGTTCCAGTAGGCTTGGAGGAAAATAACGTCCATTGGCTCGGGAGATAGTAGACGTCGCCACTACGCTTAGGGAACACGCTATTTCTAAGAACCGGGCCGATCCACCCCTCGACAGACTCCAGGCGGGTTACATCGTAAAATCCATCAATGCCGGGGACGCTTTTTACTTGCTTGGCTAACGCCTCACTCGCGGCCGCGATTGAGATGTTATGCCGCGCAAGTTCCGTGCGATCGAAATAAAGCATCGTGTCGGTTCTTCCGGCAAACCAATGCATCTCGCCTGGGATCTTGAAAATCGCGTTGAGCTGTGACTGGATCGATTGCATTGCTGCCGAAAAAGATAGCCGGCGAGCCGCCTTGTTGCCTCTCAATTGCTGTTCCGCTTCCGGGGCAGGTTCAACACCGTGATCAGCCGAGAGCGCCCATAAAATATTGTCTGCACCCAACCGCGTGTTGAGAAACTCCATGAGGTGACCTATGGTTCGGTCCAGTCGAATCTGCTCGTCTGCAATTTCTGGACTATCGGGACCATATGTATGCCCCACAGCATCATTTGACGAGAATCCAATCGCCAACAGATCCGGAGCGCTCCCTTGATTCTCCCCCAAGTGATTGGCCTTGATGACGTGCTCAGCGAAGGCTTCTAGGAACTCGTCGCCAAAGGGTGATCCATAAACCGCGTCGTTGAGCAGGCGGCCGGATTGTTTGGGCATGAGATGCGGGAATTGCCCGCCAACCTGCTTTGTAGGATCGGCATGGGAATCACTCGCTGGCAGCGGTGCCCACTGCTGACCCGCATAAGAATTCACCATGTGTCTGCCATTGAATTCCTGGGCCCAGACGGGGACTTGATTGCCATAGTAGCGGCTGGTGACAAAGTTGCCAGTTTCATGGGAGAACCATAAAACGGCCTGGGGATGATGCCCGCCCATAACGATTGCGGCACGATCTTTCAGGGAAATGGAAATTATACGGGCACCAGGATAGGAAGATTGCAGCCAATCGGCAAAATTGTCTCCCAGAAGATTCTTGGGGGAGACTGCCTCTCCCGATTCACCTATCAAGGGTGAACTGGCGTCTTCGACGCAATAAGTCATACGTCCGGTTTCCCGGTCGTACCACTCATTTGCCACAATGCCAGTGCGAGCGGGATTTCGGCCAGCGAGCAGAACCGAATGGCCTAGACACGTTTCCGTGGGCATGTGCTCGTAATTTGCATTCAAGAAGTTCGCTCCGCGAGAGTTGAAAAAATGCAACCCTCCGGTTTCCTGCGCGCTGAAGCGCTCGAGATAGTCGGCACGCATTTGGTCCACTATCACGACGACGATCAGCTTGGGATGCTCAGCCTGAAGCGGACGAAGCAGCAGGAGGAGAATCGGCAACAGGAGAGTACAGAACCTTTTGCGCATGTAAGGTCCTTTCTTCGATCAGGCGGGAACGCTCGAATCGCTACCGCCTTTGCTCCGACACGACGACAATCATGAATGTACCCGGTTTGGCGGCTGGCCTTGATCCCGCTGCAGCCGCTTCCAACTCCGCAGTTGGCAAATAGGCTTTGTGCGCTTGTGGGTCAACTGCCATTGTCCTTGCGCCCAGGGGGGTGGTGACGGTTTCAACAATTTCGAATTTCCCTGCAGAAGTCTGCTTTGCCACCTCGAGTTTTCCGTCGCGACAACTGGCAAACGCTTCCGCGCCGTCGAACTTTGTGGCGTCCACTCCGGCACCTATCGGGAGGTCGGCGATAACTTTGCCGGTATCGGCGTTCATCACGATCAATTTCTGAGGGTTTCTGCACCCAATGAACAGAAGCCGGTTGTTACCATCGATTGCCATTCCTACCGGGGATCCGCCAGGCGCCACCGGCCAACGGGCGACGACTTTCCGTTGTTTCAGATCCACAACTGCGACCTGATTTTTGTCTTCCAGGTTGATGTAAGCCTTTCCGGCATTATCCGCGGCGAGGAACTCTGGTGCACCACCCAGATCGATTGGAGGATCCATTTTGCCGCTTGATGGGTCTACATCAGGAGCGAGCGTCATGAGCGCGCCTTTGTCGCCTGACACTGCCAGAATCTGATTTACCGCAGCGTCATAAATGATGCCATCGGCGTCTGCAAGGGCGGGTATTGTACCGAGGCTCCTATTGGTTTTCAGGTCGAAGATAACAATTCCTCCATCACCTCCGCCGTCGGTGATAAACCCGCGCCCAACCGCGGGGACTAGCGCGACGCCATGCGAGCGCTTCTGGCCTGGGATATCACCCAACACCTTTCCGTTTTCAGAATCAATGACCATGGTGTGGGTCGATCGCGTGACGTACAGGCGATGTGTACCTGGATCAGCGGTGATGTAATCCCAACCACCTTCGCCTCCGATGTGGAATGTTTGGCTCACGCCCCAGCTCGATTGCGAGAATCCACGCTGGCCCAGACAGATCACGCTCAATACGACAAATATCAGCACTCGGGAATAAGTTCCTGGACTTTTGGTCATGAGCTTCTCCTAACTGTGCATCGGTCTCGCTTAGCCGGGTCAGTATAAGGCGCCTTAGATCTCGCAGGCGAGCCGGAAGTACCGCGCGAGCAAAAGTCAGCACACATTTTGCTCATCGTTCATCGCAATTTCACGAAACGTTGATGCGAAAGTTTCTAAGATGCGCGTACTGGCCGAAAATCGGGTCCATAAGTCAAGGAGATCCTATGAGAATCACCCGCCTGGTCTCATTGTGGGCAGCTATCTGCGTGTTCCTGTTGTCGGTCTCTGCCCTATCTGCTCAAAATGGTCATGGTGCTGTGCAGGGTCGAATCGTCGATCCCAGTGGGGCTGTCTTGCCAGGGGCGCTGGTTCAACTGGATCCGCTCGGATTCACGACAGTCACCAATTCCCAGGGAGAGTTCACGTTTTCGAATCTACCAGCCGGCAGCTACACGATTTCGGTTCAGTACGTAGGCTTTGGCCGCTTTTCGACGGGCGTGACCGTCGTTGCGGGCCAGATCGCTCGAGCGGATAACACTCTCAAAGTAGCCAGCGGTGAGGAAGAAGTCCAAGTCTACGCCGAACGAGGACACGGTGAAGCGGAGGCGATCAATCGAGAGCGCGCTGCGGACAACATTCTCCAAGTATTGCCATCGGAGGTCATCACCAGTCTGCCCAATGCCAACGTGGCTGATGCCATCGGTAGGCTCCCAAGCGTGACTCTTGAGCGAGACGAGGGTGAAGGCAAGTACGTGCAGATAAGGGGCACTGAGCCGCGATTGTCGAACGTGACCATTGACGGCATCAACGTACCTTCACCGGAAAGTGGAGTGCGGCAGGTTAAGCTCGACACGATACCCGCTGATCTCGTTGAATCAGTCGAAATTAACAAGACGCTGCAAGCCAACATGGATGGCGACGGTATAGGAGGCTCGGTCGATTTGAAGACCAAGATGGCGGGCAATTCGCCTACCTTCATCGTGGAGAGCATGGCCGGCTACACCCCAATTGTCAACGGACGATATATCGGCCAGTCAGACATGACGGTCGGCAAGCGTTTGGGACCTCAGGGCAAATTGGGAATCCTCGTCGGTGGAAGCTACGATTACAACGGACGGGGAATTGACGACATTGAGCCAGTCCCAACCCCTGATAGCTTGACACCGACCTATGACAGTATGGACATTCGCGAGTATCGTTACGATCGGTCTCGGTGGGGACTCGCGGGAACTTTGGACTACCGCCTCGGGCAATTCTCGAGCATTTACCTGCGGGGTCTATATTCGGAATTCAAAGATTATGGAGATCGCTGGGCCTATTCGCTGAACCATGGCGATGTTCCTTCCTACAATACGTCCGAGCGCCGGCCGGACTATGGTATCGGCAGCGTTACTCTCGGAGCACATCACATGTTCAATTCTTCCTGGCTCAGCTGGGATTTTTCCGTTGCTCGGGCCCGGCAGACCGCCTCTGCCGGCAACCCTGGAGCCAAGTTCGAATTCATCCCGGGTAACAGCAACTGCAGCTACGATGCCGCCGCCACGACCAACCAATACCTGCCGCAATGGAGCCCGATTTGCTTTACCGAGGCTTACAATCCCAACAATTTCCAACTTCACAGCGTGACTGCCGATCTTGGAGAGACTGCGCAGTTGAACTTTCAGGGCTCAGCCTCATATGCCCGGAACTACCACCTTGGTTCGCACTCTTCCACATTCGAAATCGGCGGTAAGGTTCGCAACGCCCATAAATTTGATGACGGATACGAGAACGAGTGGGACCCAAACGCCACGCTTCTAATGACGCAATTCGTCAGTGGGTTCCACAATAGCAGCTACTATGGTGGGCACTATCCCTTTGGACCGGCTGCAAAATGGGATGACATCACGCAATTCGTGGCGGAAAATCCAACCGCATTCGATTACACCCCAGGTTGTCCCTACTGCAGTGATGAAGCTTTTGATTTGGTCGAGCGGATCCCAGCCGGGTATGTAATGAATACAGTTGACCTCGGCCGATTCCACATCGTGGCAGGGCTTCGCTTCGAAGGGACGCAAGTCAGCACTCTCAGTTTCAGCGATATCAACAATACATTTTCGGTTCCTGGTGGTGGCACATACCTCGACGCTCTCCCCAGCGTTGCCGTGCGATACCGCCTTACGCCCGATTCGGGCATCCGTTTGGTTTACGGGCGTGGCGTTTCGCGTCCGAATCCCCAAGATCTAACCAGCGCAGTTTCGTTCGACGGAGTAAACACCTATACCATCGGCAACCCGGCCCTCAAGCCGGAACGTGCAAACAACTACGACGTTCTTTATGAACACTATCTGAATCCGCTCGGTATGATCCAGGCCGGTTTCTTTTACAAGGACCTCACCGATCCAATCATTGCCACTCTTTCGAAGCCTACAAGCGGCCCCTACGCTCCAAATTTTGTGAGCCAACCTGGAAACGCTGGCAGCGCATACGTTGCCGGTGTCGAGTTTGCTTATATGCAGCACCTCTCATTCTTGCCCGGCGGACTGCATGGGCTTGGCATCTCGGCCAACTACAGCTACACGACATCGGAGGCGCGCGGGTTAACTGGAACCCCCACTCACCGCCCGCTTCTCCGCCAGGCCCCCCATACCTGGAATGTAAGTCCGACTTATGATCGTCCGCGCCTTTCTTTGCGAGCGGGACTCTCCTACAACGGCGCAAACATCTTCCAATACTACGATCCAAGCGGAGACGTGGCGAATCTAGGGCCCAAGGGACCGGCTGGAGACACATACCTTTACCCTCATTTCCAGGTGGATGCGCAGGGTAGCTATCGCTTCTGGCGCGGACTGTCTCTGATTGCCTACGGCCTGAATATGAATAACGAGGTGTTCGGCTTCTACAACGGTCGACCGCAGTACGTTCTCCAACGCGAGTATTACAAGCCTACTTACGCGGCCGGTTTCCGTTATGTGCTTACAAAGGAGAGCAATTGAGGCAGGCGTGATCTCCCCAGGTTCGAATTTGCGTGTGCCATTAAACCGTGTTTACTGGTTCCATGGCGAGGCAAAAGGCCTGAATTTTCAGCTTGTTCTGTACGGCGATCGCTTTTGGTTATCCCCCGAATCGCTCTTTCCATTTTTTTTCCATAGCTGTTTGTTTCGGGGATCTCTGGATAGTATCGTGAATTATGCGCCAAATCCTTGTGGTGCTTGTACTTAGCCTGTCAGCGGTTCGCGCCCACACTGTTGAAAAGGTCGATCGAATCATCGTGCACAAGAAAGACCAACTCATGCGCGCAGGAAAGGTGATCAAGAGCTACAAAATTGCCCTGGGACGGAATCCAGTTGGGCCAAAGCAGCGCGAGGGAGACTTCCGCACGCCCGAGGGTGTTTACGTCATCGATAGCCGAAATGCAAAGAGCCAGTGCCATCGCTCGCTACACATCTCCTATCCGAACGCCGCAGATCGCGAGCGGGCTCGTAAACGGGGCGTCTCTGCTATGGCTACCTCGGCGCAGCGCATCGCCGGTGGGACTGGACGTACGGCTGTCCTGCCGTTACCGATGAAGAAATTGATGAGATCTGGAACCTGGTGGACAACGGCACACCAATAGAAATCCTGCCTTGACGTCCAGTTCTCAATGGCCCAAAGCCGATGCAGGAGGAGCTTTGGGAGTGAGCATCAGAGGTGCCTCGCCCAGAATATTCCCTCACGCCATCTCCATTCACTGAACGCCGTTCCAGTTGACCAGCCACAATTCTCAAACGTAAAATTCTTGTGCGCGCCGCAGTTCGCACAATCGGAGGAACGCATGTTTTTGCGTGAAGTCACTGCCACCTTCTTGTTCGCGGCCGCAGCCATGGCAGCCAGTCACAAGCCAGTTTGTCCAGGCCCTGCCGCCCCGGGCACCGGCCGCTGTCATGCCCATGTGGTAACCGACCCCCACGGTCATCCCAAGACCACTGCCTTGCCAAGCGGCTACGGCTCAACTGATTTCAAGACTGCGTATGGGCTCACGTCCAATGGAACTGCGGTTACCGTGGCCATCGTAGATGCTTACAATGATCCGAATATTGAGAGCGATTTGGGGGTATACAGCAAGACGTACGGACTTCCTTCCTGCACTACCGCCAACGGCTGCTTCAAAAAAGTCAATCAGACTGGCGGCACGAGCTATCCGGCAACCAACGCGGGCTGGTCATTGGAGATCGCGCTGGATGTTGAGACTGTCCATGCGGTCTGCCCCAATTGCAAGATCTTGCTGGTTGAAGCGACCACAAGTTCTTTCGCCAATTTGCTGAAGGCTGAGGACTACGCGATCGCGCATGCAAATATCGTTTCCAATTCCTGGGGTGGAGACGAGTTTTCGGGCGAGACCACCAGCACCTACGATAGTCACTTTAACCATATCGGTAACGCAATCACGTTTTCTAGCGGCGACACTGGCTATGGCGTGCAGTACCCGGCCTCGTCACAATACGTCACAGCCGTCGGAGGCACTACTCTGACCCTCAATGCAAACAAGACTCGCAAGTCTGAAACTGTGTGGAGCGGCGCGGGCAGCGGATGCAGTGCGTACGAACCAAAGCCGACCTGGCAACACGACACAGGTTGCATTCGACGTACCGTGGCGGATGTCGCCGCCGACGCGAATCCGAATACCGGCGCGGCTGTTTACGACACCGTCCGCTATCAGAGCCATTCCGGGTGGTTTCAGGTTGGCGGCACCAGCCTAGCATCACCAATCATCGCGGCGGTGTACGCGTTGGCCAACAACGCGGCAAGCACTACCGACGGATCTTATCCGTACTCACATGCCGGGTCCTTGTTCGACGTGACCTCTGGCAGCAATGGCAGCTGTGGTGGCTCGTATCTGTGCGCTGGCAAAGTCGGCTACGACGGCCCTACGGGACGGGGCACGCCTAAAGGAACCGGTGGTTTTTGAAGAGCTGGTGGTTCGGCCGAAAGCGCCCTTTAACCGGCAGAACGCTCCTCATTTAAATAAGCACGACCTACACCTTGATCGCAGTCGTGCATCGGGTAGGATTTCAGCGTCAGATCGCCTTTCCGGCGAAGTATCCTACTTCTATTGGTGATCAATCCCAATATCGGCCAGCCCGAATATCTGACGGTCGCTAAACAATTGTCTTGGCGGGCGTGCTCGGAAACGCAGATAATCGCAATCCATGAGCCAGAGTAAGGTATTGGTTGCAGCTAGCTCCGTTGCTGCTTCTCAGAAGCAGAGAAGAACATCAGAACCTAAGCCCACTCAGGCCACGTCCAGTGATCACAATGAAATGCACGAGATGGGGGCCAGATAATTAGGAAGAAGATGAATCCATGAAACCACCATCGAACGTCAAGACGCCAACGCAATACATCGCCTCACTCCCCGCCGAGCGTGCGAAGGCGATCGCGACGATGCGTGCACTCGTGAACAAGCACATTCCCCGCGGCTACGATGAGTGCCTCGTCTGGGGCACGATCGGCTGGACGATCCCCCTGTCTCGATATCCAGACACTTACAACAAGCAGCCGATCTGCTACGTGGCGCTCTCGTCGCAGAAGAACTACTGCTCGCTCTACCTGATGGGCGCGTTTTGGAGTGCGAGTCAGCTCGAGGAGCTGAAGACGGCGTTCAAGGCAGCGGGGAAGAAGCTCGACATCGGGAAGTGTTGCGTTCATTTCCAGTCGCCGGACGATTTGCCGCTCGAAGCGATTGGTCAGCTGATCTCGGCGATTTCGAGCGAGAAGTGGATCGAGATGTACGAACAATCGCGCTTGATGACCAAGGCGGGGCAGGCGCAGATGGCGAAGCAAGTC
>Ga0157378_10000059_pt1 | contig 95905 bp, 84 predicted proteins | sample M65metaG_FD_115309 | JGI IMG/M metagenome (GOLD analysis project Ga0157378, IMG submission 115309) | Miscanthus rhizosphere microbial communities from Kellogg Biological Station, Michigan, USA - M6-5 metaG | ecosystem: Host-associated > Plants > Roots > Rhizosphere > Soil | place: USA: Michigan...
GAACCGTTTCGCCGGTTATTTGTTCGAAACTGGGGGAAAACCCTGAATTGCTGGTCATCGGCGAAGCCTCAGACGGGCTAGAAAGCTGTCTGCAAAGCGGAAGAACTGCAACCGGACTTGGTATTGCTGGACATCGGACTTCCGAAACTGAATGGAATCGAGGCCGGTCAACAGCTTCGCAAACTTGCCCCGAAATCCAAAATAATTTTCGTGACTCAGGAATCTTCTGCTGAGGTAGTGCACGAGGCTCTAAGTTTGGGGGCGCGGGGCTACGTTGTGAAAACCAGCGCAGAAAGCGACCTCTTGGCCGCAGTGGAATCCGTCATCTCTGGAAAGTTTTTTGTCAGCAGCACATAGGCGAATTTCGCCATCATCCTGCCAGATCAATCCGAGGGCGGACGGCGGCAACACTCTCACGCCGGGTTGAGGCTGCATTTGTCGGACTGCCTGTTGCCAGCAGCGCCAATTCGGTCTTCGGGGTCGAAAAACGCGAATTGCCGCAACCCAAGCAGATCGAAACCTTCGGAAACAACCAGACTCCGGGCTTATCGATGTTTTTGAGGCCGCTGAAATGGACGATCATTTCAGCAGTGAATTCCGCCTGATTTCTCGACTGACATGATGGGCAAAACATAAATAACACTCCTGACACTCGCAGGATACGCGCAAGCCGACTACCTTAGTCTGATCAAAATTGCTCACTTCGGCAAAGCACCCCACTCACTGGACCTTCGGCCGTTTCTTGTCATCCCCATTTGTCGCTAGCAGCACTCCCAATATAGTGGCCGCATTACGAACGCTTGCCGCGACCCCTAAGAGTCCTTTGGAAATTTGGGGATGTTCATCCGCAAATTTCTCCAGGCGCATACCAACGGCGTCGAGATGCCCTACCTCATGAAAAATTTGATCAAAAGCCATATTTTGCCCCTTTCGTGGGGCTAAGAGAGGCAAACTTCAGATGGACTGCTTAGAATTCAGAAGATCTGAAAGAGGAGAAGGACGGGACCACCCCTGTGGCTAGCTTACTCTTGTTGGATTAGTCGCGAAGCACTATGTTGAGAAGTGAACTGTGGACTTCAATGGCCCTACCGTCGTAGTCAATAAAGCCCAATTTTCTAAACCTGTTCATGAAAAAACTAACACGCGCACGTGTCGTACCGACCATCTCAGCCAAAACCTCCTGACTCATTTCCGCAATCGCCTTCTCTTTTCGTCCCCCTTGCCCGAATTGAGCCAACAGCAGCAGGGTTCGGGCAAGCCGTTTTTCGCTCGAATTGAAAAGCTGGTCAACCAGATCCTCTTCGTAACGGATATTTCTGTTCAAAAGATAGGCCACAAACATGTCCGATAGTGCGCGTTGTTGATGAAGAACGTCGCGCATGGCTTTGCTCTCAATCCTCATCACCGAGCATTCCGTCATCGTAGTGGCGGACGAGATTCGAACAAGTTGCCCGACCATACAACCTTCCCCGAAAAAATCGCCCGGGTTCAATATGCCAATCGTCGCTTCCTTGCCATTTTTGGAGACGACGGTTAGTTTGACTTTTCCTTCTTGGAGATAGAACACAGCGTCGCAAGTGCCACCCTGGGCGAAGACGATGTGTTTCTTTGGAAGAGATAAGACTTTTCGACCCTCTCCGATTTTTGCAAGGAACTCTTCGAGGTTAAACGCGGGACGGTTTCGCTTTGAGGATGAAGCTTTCACAACCAATTAAATGATGAAGAGAGTCTACACCCAAATGAGGCCGACAGACTCGATTCCGGTCTATTGGGAATATTGTTCGCGGCAGACACGCCAGCTAGCTTACATCGCTGAAAGATTGCCTGCACCATCGAACGACATGCTCTCGAAGGCGCCCTTTACTTCCAGGTCGGGGCGGTCCAGCTCGTCTTTGTAGCTCTCTGATACTTGAACCCGCTTCAGGGAAAGTGTATTGGCAATCCGCACTACCAGCGCCTGCGACGGATCTGGCAATGCCACAGACGCTATGGCCCGTTCCAGGCATTCGCGGTCGGTATCGAAATAAATTGGGATCTTGGCCATAAAGGGCGTCAGCGCAGTGAGGCAGTTGGTGTAGGTAAAATTTCGCGAAAGCTGATTGACGCAACGCGTAGTCGTGAAATCAGCCATGCCGATTCCAACTCCATTGCCGTCGGTAGCTTTGGAAAGATCGCGGACGAAGATACGGTGGACACGGGTGCCGTTGTTAGCTTCAGTCGGCAATAGCGAAGACATGTATCCATAGACCGAGCGGCCAACCACGTTCGTATCCATGCCGGCACCGCTTATGTCTTTGCCGAGTTCGTCTACGATCAACAGATCGACATTTTGGAACGGCAGCTTGGGCATCAGCTGTTTCGCTCTCTGGAACAGGACTGACTCCCGCGATTCGAATTCATCGGCGGAAACAACTTCCAAGTGTGCCGTCGCATGATTCGGATCCTCCAATAGAGCAAGCCCTCCGAGGATAGGCGCTTGCTTCAAGATCACCCCGGCAGCGGCACGAATGCATGATTCGTGCCCAAGGCGACTGGCGGCGGAATGCAGAGTGATTGCGCCAAGGTGCTTGCCCAAACCGATAACACACATCTTGAGCAAACCGCTTCCCATGCTGCCGCTGAAATCGGTATGAGGTTTCACGCGATTGATTAGAAAAATGCCGTCGGCCTCCATGGCTGCTTCGGAGACGAAGACAGCGATTCCGGCAGGCGTCTCGCCGACCTTCCTTGCCTCCATTCGCGAATCAAATTTGACGCCGGTACTCTCTGGAGTAATTCCATAATCCGCCAGCACGTGCGTCTGGCCCTCGGGCGTGCCGCCGCCATGGCTGCCCATGGCGGGGATGATGAAGATTTCCGCGCCGGTGTTGCGGAGAATTCCAACTACGCTTAGAACAATTTCCCGCAAGTTAGCGATGCCGCGGCTGCCTACTGCAAGGGCGATGCGTGATCCCGGTTTGATTTTCTGCAGTATTCCGGAGCTGGAAAATTGCCGGCCAATTTCCTGTGGGAAGTTCCACGCCGGCGCGGGGGGGAATTTTTGTTCCACCAATGCCATTCTTGGAAGTTGCATGGCGTTCCTTGGTCTGCTCTGGGATTTTGCCGCAGTACGGGTAAGAGTTTACTAGAGGATTGCCTAAGTTCGACGATTCGTCTTTGGAAAAGGAGCTAGTCCTTCAACAATTGCCGCGCAATCACCAACCGCTGCACTTCGCTGGTGCCTTCTCCAATGGTGCACAGTTTGACGTCTCGATAAAATTTTTCCGCCGGATAATCCTTGATAAATCCGTATCCGCCATGAATTTGCACGCCTTCATTGGCGCAGCGGACAGCCACTTCGCTGGCAAACAATTTCGCCATGGAAGATTCCAGCGTCGTGTTCTGCCCTGCATCCTTCATCGCAGCGGCACGAAGCGTAAGCAATTTTGCGGCTTCGATTTCCGTAGCCATGTCGGCAAGCTTCCATTGGATTCCCTGAAACTCGCTGATGGCCTTGCCAAACTGGCGACGCTGTTTCGAATATTTCAACGCCGCTTCATAGGCGCCCTCGGCCATGCCCAACGACAGCGCTGCGATGGAGATGCGGCCACCATCCAGCACGCGCATGGCGTCGATGAATCCGCTGCCTTCTTTCCCCAGCAGATTTTCCGCGGGAAGAACACAATCTTCAAAGATGAGTTCAGCAGTATCGCTGGCACGAAGTCCCAGTTTGTTTTCTTTCTTGCCGGGACGAAAACCCTTCGTTCCCTTCTCCACGATGAACGCCGAGAGGCCGTGGGTATGCGCGGCGCGGTCAGTGACGGCAATCACGACCAGTGCATCGGCATAGTGCCCGTTGGTGCAAAAAGTCTTGGAACCGTTCAAGACCCAGGAATTGCCTTTTCGCACCGCAGTCATGCGGGCGCTGCCGGCGTCCGAACCGGAGGAGGGCTCGGTCAGTCCCCAAGCGCCGATGAATTCTCCGGTGGCCAGTTTGCTGACGTACTTTTTCTTTTGCTCCTCCGTCCCGGCAAGAAAGATGTGGTTCGAGCAGAGTGAGATGTGCGCCGCGACAATGATGCCGACCGATCCGTCGACCTTCGATAGCTCTTCGATGGCGGTGACGTACTCCACGTAGCCCATGCCGGCACCGCTATATTCGTGCGGAAAGATCGTCCCCAACAGGCCCAACTCGCCAAGGTGTTTAACTGTTTCCAGCGGAAATTCGCCAGCCTCATCCCACTTCATAACGTTGGGAGCGATTTCGCGCTCGGCAAATTCGCGAACGCTTTTCTTCAGTTGGAGTTGTTCATCGTTGAGTTGAAAGTCCAAGACGGCACCTCTACAGGTCGATACGCAACTGGTGACGCAAAACCTGATTAGAACATAGGCCCGTTTCGCAGGAGAAGTTACTGCCGGGTACTGCGGAGTGGCCCTCAACCACGGGGGAGCGCCATCAAACAATCCCCATTCTCTTTCCCACGCGCTTCAGTATCTCCAGCGCTTGTTCCATTTCATTTTGCGTATGGGTTGCAGTCATAATGGTGCGGATGCGTGCCTTCCCTTCTGGCACGGTCGGAAACGCAATCCCCGTGCCCAGCACTCCTTCTTTGAAAAGCTCACGGGAAAAATCCATAGTCAGCTTGCCGTCACCGATGATGATGGGCGTGATTGGCGTCTCGCTGGCTGGGGTCGTCTTTCCTCCGCTGTCGAAGCCCAAGGCGCCGAGTTCCTTCTTCCAAAAGCGCGTGTTCTCCCACAGCTTTTCAATGCGCTCCGGTTCTTGCTCCAGCACGTCGAACGCCGCGATGCAGGTGGCCGCAACCGAAGGCGGATGGGATGTCGAAAACAAGAACGGCCGCGCCCGATGATAGAGAAACTCGATCAGATCGCGGGTTCCGCAAACGTATCCGCCAAGCGCTCCGATCGCCTTCGACAACGTTCCTACCTGGATATCGACCCTGCCGTGCACATCGAAGTGGTCCACCGTGCCGCGTCCGTTGCGGCCGAGCACTCCGGACGCATGCGCATCGTCCACCATCATGATTGCGCCGTACTTTTCAGCCAGGGCACACAGACCCGGAAGCTGACCAATATCGCCGTCCATGGAAAAAACGCCGTCGCTAATAAGCAATTTCTTACCCGGCTGATCTTTCACACTCGCCAGCTGCTCCTCGGCATGCGAGATGTCCTTGTGCCGGAAAACCAGAATTTTCGCCCGCGACAGCCGCGCGCCATCGATAATCGAAGCGTGATTCAGACTATCCGAAATAATGAAATCGTCTTTGCCGAGCACAGCTGACACGGTGCCCGCATTGGCCGCGAATCCCGACTGAAATACGACGCATGCCTCTACATTCTTGAAGCGCGCAATCTTCTCTTCCAATTCCATGTGGATCTTCATCGTCCCGGCAATGGTCCGCACCGCACCAGAACCCACACCGTACTTGCGGGTAGCCTCTAACGCCGCTTCGCGCAGCTTGGGGTGGGTCGTCAGCCCGAGATAATTGTTCGACGCCAGGTTGATGACTTTTTTGCCGTCGAACGTACACTCGGCAGCCTGCTCATCTTCGAGCACGCGCAGACGGAAATAGGTGCCCTTGGTTTTTATTTCCAGCAACTGATCAGACAAATAAGAAAGAGGATTCGTGCGATGGGTAGACATAGACTCTCCAGAGATGAGGGCAACCAATCAGTCTAGATGGGGATGCGAGAGAATTGAAGCGGTCGAAATTAAGGTGGATTTTATTTCGCGCACCTTCGTGTCCTTAGTGGTTAAACGCGTCATACACGCACCAAGGACACGATGGCAGCGCTTACTTAACTTCCAAAGCCTCCTGCAATTTAAACGAAACAGCGGATTCCGCCGGCAGCACAATTTCCTTGTTTCCGGTGTACGCTGTGCCGGCCGTGCCCGCGCCGGCTCCGGCGACAGCTCCAATGGCCGCGCCCTTACCGCCACCCGCGAGTCCGCCAATCAATGCTCCCAATCCAGCGCCACCACCAATCATCGTAGCGGTGCGCTTACCTTTTCCCTTCTCGGTGCGAATCAGAGCAGCAGTTTGAATGGCTTGCTCCTTTCCGTCGACGTTGACCGACGTGAGCTTCAACGACAAAACGGCCCCACCCTTAAAGCGTCCCAGCGGCGCCGCCTGCACAACCGTCCCTGTCACTGTGGAGCCCGAAGGTATTGCGGTCTTGCCGTCCACATCCACGGACGTCGCCACGGTTCCCGAAAAAGCCTGCCCCGATTGGCTGGCCTTCGAACCTAGCGTCTCGCCCAGCCGGACCGTAAGCACGGTCCCAGCCGGTACAACCACGGGATTCGAGATCGCAGCCTTCATCTTCGACATCGTCGACGAGGACTTTGAAGACGTGTCCGATGAGTCCGGGGACTTAGTGTCATTGTCGGAAGCTGTATCTGAGGGCTTGCTGCTGCAAGCCACCATGAACAACGAAAACGTCAAAGCCAGGGTGAGTTTCGTAAGCCTCATAATTTTTCTCCTGCCGACATTAAATTAAACAGATAGTTCGCGCACCTGCCAAGATAGCCATTGAGATCAAGCTCACATTTTCAACAACTTGTGCATAACAAAACTACTCCCAAAATACAGTCATTACCTGATGGAACCTGATCGGTAACGGCTTTAGATTTTCTCTAACAGTTTCGGGTGCCAAACCCGGGACAAAAACAAAGTTTCCTCTCCGTTTCCAAGCCTCAAATGAGCGTGCAACGACCGGGTTGCCGCTTCTTTGAGGCTTGCGACCTTTTAGGGCCAAATCAGGATTCGACTCCCGCGCCCGAAGTCTCCGCTTGTTGTTCGGCTGCTCCCGAATCGGTTGCTGGTTTTCGCCGGCGCAAGTCGTCTAGCAGTTTCGACTTTGTGATCCACAGCCCGGCGGCGACCGCCCCAGAAAATGTCATGGTGGTGAGCGCCAAGGATTCCAGGTCTGCTACCCGGCCGCCCACCAGCTTCACCAGACTTCCCACTTTGTAGGCCAACGCGGAAGCGACGACTGCAGTGATCGCCGTCTTGCCAAGTTCGGCCCAATGCAACCCACTAAACGGCACCAGTCCGCGGCGGTGAAGCAGCAATGCAATCGCCACACAATTTATAGTGATTCCGATATCGGAGGCAATCGCCAGACCGGTAGTATCGAGGGCCCGATGCAATCCGGCATACATGGGTAGCGAGGCGACGAATATCAAAGTCGTAGCCAGCATGGGAATCAAGGTGTTGCCGGAAGCGTAGTAGGCCCTTGCGTAAAGCGACTGCGCCGCCCACAGCGCTAACGATATTGAGAACCACGAGAAGTAGAGTGCGGTGACCTGGGAATCGAGGAATTGGAAGTGTCCGCGCCGGTATGCCAGGTCGATCAACGGCAGGGCCGCGCTGATCATGAATCCGCTCGCCAGCAACGAGAGTGAAGCCAGCCGCGAAACGGAGTTGTTTACGGTGCCGGCGAATTCCTTAAACCGCTTTTCCCCATACAGACGCGCAAAAAATGGAAACGAAGCCTGCCCCGCTGCCTGGCCCAGTACTGCAATCGGCACCAGAAACAGCCGCTTGGCATAGTTGAGCCGGCTTATGGCGCCCGCGGAATCAGAAGCAAAGTGGCGCAGAATCCAGTCATCGGCGCTGACCAGCGAAACGCCAACCATCAGCGGCACAGAAAGCCGCACCCACTCCCGAAAGGCAGGATTTTTCACTTCGAAAGAGATGTGATAGCCGATTCCCTTTCTCGCCGCACCAATGGCGCTGATCAGAAAGATGCCGAGAAACGCGCCGGCAACCGCACCATAGGCCAGCGATGCTATTCCCAATTGTCGCGAGAACAACACCCCCGACAAGATGATGAATAGGTTGTAGATCAACGGGCCCAGTGCTGGAAGCAAAAACAAACGATGCGTCAGCAATACCGCTGAAACTACTCCGCCGACGTAAAAGAATATTTGCGCCGGCAGCAGGATCCGGGTCAGGTGATTGCAGAGGGCGAGTTGTGATTCGTTGAACCCGCCAAACATCCAGTGATTCAATTGCGGAGTGAAAATTTCTGCCAGAGCAATTCCAACCAGCAGCACCGAAGTCATCACCGTGATGATGATGGAAAAGGTCTTCTGCGCGTCGGCTTCGCGCTTCTCCGCCAGGAATCGGCTGTAAATCGAAACAAAAGTGATCGAGGCGGTGCCTCCCGCCACCAGATAATTGACCCAATCAGGGATGGTGAACCCGGCGTTGTAAGCGTCGGTCATCTTGTTGGCCCCGAACGCCCATGCAATGTAAAGCTCGCGTACGTAGCCAATAATCCGCGACAGCATCACCATCACCATGAGCAACACCGTGGCGGAGAATGCGCTGTGCTGGTGGGATGGACGGAGTAGTCGTAGGGCCCGCGAAAACGGACTGAAAGGATTTGCTGAAGAAGAGGATTCCGGCACTATCAGCGATTTTACACGGGAAAAGAGGCCAGCTTGGTTACGATGGTTGGTTCAAATTCGTAACGATCGCACCTTCCTTCCATTGGTAAATCAAATTGTCATCCCGAGCGAAGTAGAAGGACCCTGTGTTTTTCACCCTAACTGGAAAATCTAGCAAGCTATTTTCCGGAAACCGGATGCACCCCGCTCCGCGCATCCTTAACCACCGCGCCACCCTTCATCACAAAACTAACGTGTTCCAAAACCCGCACATCCGCCATCGGATCACTCTCAACTGCAATGATGTCGGCATACTTCCCAGGTTCAATCGTACCCACGTCCTGCGAGCGTCCAATCAAATCAGCAGCATTGAACGTAGCCGCGCGAATCGCCTGCGCCGGCGACATTCCATATTTCACCATGTAGGAAAACTGCTTGGCATTCTCGCCGTGCGGATACACTCCAGCATCGGTCCCAAACGCCATCTTCACTCCCGCCTTGAATGCCTTCTCGAAATTCTCACGCTGCAATCGCCCCACGCCGCGCTCTTTGTCGATCTTTTCCTGGGACAAACCAAACTTTGGAGCCTCGTTCAGAATGTAGTCGTCGTTATAGATATCCATCACAAAATATGTGCCGTGTTCCTTTGCCAGGCGGATGCCCTCATCGTCGACCAGGCTGGCATGTTCGATGGAATCAATCCCCGCCACAATGGAATTCTTGATTCCCTCCGCTCCATGGGCATGCGCCGCGATCTTACGTCCAGTCATATGCGCAGTTTCAGCCGCCACTCTTAATTCTTCCAACGTGTACTGTGGGGCTCCAGGCTTGTCGCCCTTAGAGAGCACCCCACCCGTCGCCAGGATCTTGATGACGTCGACCCCGTACTTCGCCTGCGCGCGAATAGTTTGCCGAAGCTGGTCAGCTCCGTCGGCGATACCATAGTCGCGTTCCTCCGGAAACATCGTGACCCGCGTCTGCGGAGAATAATTGTTCAGATCGCCATGTCCGCCGGTAATCGAAATGCCTGGCCCGCTGGCCACGATCCGAGGGCCGGGTACATAGCCTTCATTGATCGCATTCCGCAAGTCGACTGCGAGAAAGGGCAGCGAACCGACATCCCGCACCGTGGTAAATCCCGCTTCCAAAGTCTTACGTGCGTTAACGACGCCGGAGAACGCACTGTCGAACGGCGTCATTTTGAAGTCGTAAATTTCATCGTATCGGTCGGAGCGGGATCCGAGGTGGGTATGACAGTCGATCAATCCCGGTAGCACCGTAGCTTTCGAAAGATCGACCACAGTCGCACCTGCCGGAATCTTCACACTCGCCGCCGACGCCACCGTCTTGATCCGCTCACCCTCAATAACAACCACTTGGTTCTCACGAACACTTTCGTTTGTGGCACCAAATAAACGGCCTGCAAGAATGTAAGTTGTCTTGGCAGGAGTAGTTGCCTGGGAGAACGCCAGGGTAGAAGTAAGGCAAGTAAATAGAACCAACGCTTTTCGGATCATGAACTCTCCGCGGAGCTTAGTTGATGACCGAGCAGTGTCGCTGCCCGGCAGTTTTCCTGTCAAGCGACGACGCGAAAGGCGTGGATTCGCCTCATTCTACACGCCCTCTGTCCTTTGTGCCCTCTGTGACTAAAGACGTGCTTTTTGACAGGCCTTCACTCCTCCCCGGATAATCCGGTTCGTGCCTGACTCAGCCGTCTTTCTCCGTTCCTTCCGCAAAACCTTCCCTACCGCGGTCCGCGGCGAAGCCGTCTACGTCCACGACGCTAACGGCAAGCGCTACCTGGATTTCTCCGGCTCGGCTGCAGTGAACTTCATCGGCCACGGAGCCGCAGGGATCGCTGCCGCGATGTCGGAACAGGCAAAGCAACTGGAGTTCGTGCACAGCAGCCAGTTCACCACCCCGGTTGCGGAAGACTACGCGAGAGAACTTTTGGAATTCGCGGGGGATAACTTTCGCGAAGGAGCCGTCTACTTCACCAGCGGCGGGTCGGAGGCAATCGAAACCGCGCTCAAACTAGCCCGTCAATATCAGGTGGAGGCCGGCCAACCCAAGCGCCATCAAATCCTGAGCCGCACTCAGAGCTATCACGGATCGACTCTCGGCGCGCTATCGGTCTCCGGCAACAAGCGGCGCCGCGAAATCTATTTGCCCATGGTGCGCGAGTTCGCGCACATCGGAATCCCTTACTGCTACCGTTGCGAAAAAGATTGCAGTGATGGCTGCCGCAACTGCGGACAGGAATACGCGCGGGAATTGTCCGGTGCCATCAACGCCGCGGACGGCGAAGCCGCGGCCTTCATTTGCGAACCGGTAAGTGGAGCAACTCTCGGCGCGGCCCTGCCTCCGCCCGGATACTTGCACAGCATCTCGGAAATCTGCCGCGAGCAAGGGCTGCTGTTTATAGCGGACGAGGTGATGACCGGCATGGGCCGGACCGGCCGCAACTTTGCCGTCGACCACTGGAACGTAGCCCCCGACATCCTGGTCGCCGCCAAGGGACTCTCCAGTGGCTACGCCCCCTTAGGCGCGGTGATTGCCAGCAAGAAAGTGACTCAGGCCATCATTTCCGGATCGGGCGCCTTTCTTCACGGCTTCACCTACAACGCCCACCCGATTTCTCTCGCCTCGGGCCGCGCTGTACTAAAGGTTCTAAAGTCACAAAATCTGGTGCAGGCCGCGGACTCTGAAAAGGCCGGCAGCATAGCCACCACGCTGCGCTCGTCCCTGGAGAGCCTTCGCGACCTGAAGGCGGTGGGTGACGTCCGCGGCATCGGCCTGCTCTGGGGACTGGAGTTCGTGGCCGACAGAGCCAGCAAGCGCCCGTTTCCCCCCGATCTCAACTTCGCCGCCAAAGTCGGACAAGCCGCCTTCGCCCGTGGCCTGCTGGTCTACCCCATGCAAGGCTGCGTCGACGGGACCTCCGGCGACCATCTGCTGCTGGCCCCTCCTGCTGTCATTACCGAAGCAGAGGTTAGCTGGGCAGTTCAGGAACTGCGCGCGGCGATCCAAGAAGCGAAATGATCCATATCCGCATCTTGTTGATACAGCAATAGATAGCAGACGACAATCGTTTTATCGCCAGAGCATTGCGGGCGCCGCCTTTTCGGTGCAAATTGCCGCTGTACGTCAGGAGTCGCTATGGCAGGCTCATCGCTTCGGTTCTCAAACGCAGCCCGAATCAACCAAAGCCCTCTCGCGGACGCTGAGAAAAACTTTCTCACCCGGGTCGCTCGCCGCCTTCCCGAGAGTGTCACTCCCGATCGCCTGACTCTTCTAGGTGCAGCCGCCCAACTGATGGCAGGGGTCGGCTATGCCCTGGCGCGTCTGAACAAACTTTGGCTGTTGGCGGTCATAGGATTTTTATTCCTGAACTGGCTGGGCGACAGCCTCGACGGTACCCTGGCCCGAGTGCGCAACCGTCAGCGCCCGCGTTATGGCTTTTATGTCGACCACATGATCGACAGTTTCGGATCACTGGCGCTCATGGGGGGGCTGGCTCTCTCGGGATACATGCATCCCGCAATCGCAATCGGCCTGCTAGTCGCATTCCTGCTGCTATCGATCCAGTCCTACCTGGCCACCTACACCTTGGGTGAATTCCAACTTTCCTTTTGGAGCTTCGGTCCCACCGAATTGAGGATCCTATTGGCGATCGGAAACCTGGCCCTCTTTCGCTGGCCGATCGTCTTACACGGTCGCTATCGTCTCTTCGACGTGGGAGGCGCGATCGGATTGGCAGGCATGTCCACGATGTTGATCTTCTTCACCGCCAAAAATACTTATCGTCTATATCAGGAGGAAAAACTGCCGTGAGCGCAACCCGCTGGCTGAAGTTCAATGCGGTTGGTTGGGGGGGTATTCTCCTGCAGCTGGCAGTGCTAACGCTCATGACCGGGGTGCTGAAAATTCATTACGTGCTGGCCACGGCGTTGGCGGTCGAGACCGCGATCATTCACAACTATCTCTGGCACGAACGCTACACCTGGGCAGACCGAAGGCAAACCAGACTTCGCTGGCGATTTCTGAAATTCAATCTCACCACCGGAACTTTTTCAATCGCCGGCAACATCGGGATGATGAGCCTTCTTGTCGCAAGGCTTCATCTCCATTACTTGGTCAGCAATGGTATTTCCATCGCGGCATGCTCGATCGCGAACTACTTGGTGAGTGATCGCTTCGTGTTCGAAGCGGGAAATCACGCAGAAACTGGTACGGCCCCAAGCACGCTCATTATTTGCAAAGCCGCTTCGCGCCCAGAGCGGATACAGTCCGGCACGCCAATACCGCGATAAGCATTTCCCGCCAATGCCAGGGTGACGAATTTCAGACGTAGCGCCTCGATGCGCTGCAGGCGGTCAAGGTGCCCCACGGTGTATTGCGCCATCGCTTCGCGCCATTTATTAACGCGGCTGAATAAAGGCTCAGCCGTGATCCCTAAGATCTCCCGCAATTCATCGCGGACGATCCCGCTGATTTCCGTTTCCGATATATCCAATACTCGCTCATCCTGGCTCCCTCCAAGGAAGCAACGAACCAGAGCCCTATCCGCCGGCGCACGATGGTCGAATTTGTTATGCACGAAGGTCGCAGCCATCATCCGTTTACCTTCGGAGCGCGGAACCAGAAATCCAAATCCCGGAGGCAACGCCTTGCGCACCTCAGGCCCGTATCCCAGGGCCACCGTTACCGACGAACTGTATTCGATGCCGCGAAGTTCATTGGCAAGACCGTTACTCACACCCTGCAAAATGCGAGCTGCGCTTTGTGCCGGCACAGCCACGATCACCCCATCAAACAAGGACGTTTCACTGCCTGCCACCACCGTCCAGATGTCTGCACCTGGACGCAATATCTCCACCGTAACCCCACATCGCACGCTCGCAGGCGGTAATTGCTTCACCATGGCATCGCTGATCTGCTGCATGCCCCCTTTGAGCGTCGTGAACAAAGGCTTGGGCGCGCCGCCCGGCGCCTTCTTTCGCGCCGCCAGCATCGCTTTTCCCAGGCTGCCGGAGTTTGCTTCCATTTCGGCGAACCGCGGCAGTACCGCCCGCAAACTGAGGTGCTTTGCATCCCCGCCGTACACCCCGCTCAATAGTGGATCCACCAGCCGGTCGACCATCTCGCGCCCGTAGTGCCGCTCCACCAATGCCGCAACCGACTCGTCACCATCTGGTTTGCTAACCGGATGAAACCACTCCCGGGCCATCCGCAATTTCGTAGAGAAAGAAAAAAGCGAAGACGCAACGACCGGCAGGATTTTGGTCGGCACCATAAACATCAGTCCGTCGGGCATCGGCACCAGACGTCCGTTCCGCAGGATGTAAGTCTTCCGGGCGGAATCGTTCGAGCCGATCAGTTGATCGCCGATCCCTATCTCGCGGCAGAAATCCGCCGCCCAGGTTTTTTCAGTAAGGAAGGAATCCGGCCCAGCCTCGACCACGCAGTCGTCGACGCGTTCGCTAAGCAATACCCCGCCCAATCGCGAACCGGCCTCAAACAACTGATACTCAACCGTCGCGCCCGACCGGCGAGCCTGCTCCAAACAAAAAGCGGCAGCCAGTCCCGAGACCCCGGCGCCGATAATGGCAACCCGTTTCATTTCGAATAGGAGGAAGACAAGCCGTGTGGGGACGGGCGCCTTCGCCCGTCTTCCCTATCCACGGCCCCGCACAATCTCCGCCAATGCCGCAATCAACGACACAGAATCATTTAACGACTCCGCCCGCCAAAGTCGCATTCCCTGCTCTTTAGCAAATTTCTGAAACCCAATATCAATGTCGTACAGCACTTCCACGTGATCGCAGAGAAATCCCACCGGCTGCACAAATACTCCCAACTGCCCCTTACCCTTCAAACCGACCATGGCGTCTTCCACCGTAGGCCCAAGCCACGCTCCGCCCGACATTCCCTGACTTTGGAAAGCAAAACTCCAGTCATCGGCCCCGAGTCCAACCGTCTGCGCCACCAGCGCCGCCGTCTCTTTAGTCTGCTGCTCATACGGATCGCCCTCCGCAATCGTCCGCTGCGGAACGCTGTGAGCGGTAAAAATCACCGGCAGTTTCGTCCCAGCCTCTCCGCAAGCCTGGGCATAACCGGCAACAAACTTCTCGGCAAAAGCCTTCACCAATAAAGGATGATCATGCCAGGCCTCGATAAAGTCGACCGCAAAGGGCGGCTCCCCATTGCGGCGGAGCGCAGATCGGTAAAGTCCAACGCTGGTACGCGAATTCTGCGGAGCCATGCAGATCACAACCGCACGCTCCACCCCATCACCCAACATCGCCTTGATCGCATCGGCAACGTACGGTTTCCAGTTGCGCATGCCGACGTAGACTGGCATCCCCAGTTTTTCCGATAGCAAGCGCCCCTGCTCCAGGGTCAACACCGTCAGCGGAGATCGCCCAATCAACCCGTAGCGATGTTGCACTTCTTCAATTAACTGCGGCGATAGAGGACGACCACCGGTGATCTGCAGCAAGAATTCCGGAATCTCGTCGACTGAATCCGGACTGCCGTGGGCCAGCAAGAGAACGGCCTGCTTGGGATTGCTCAAGCCTTCCCCCCAGTACGATCCTGGACAAACGCAGCCAAGGCCTTAACGTTCTCAACCGGAGTCTCGGGCAAAATCCCGTGCCCCAAATTGAAGATGTGCCCCGGGCGCCCGCCCACACGTCGCAGAATCTCCTCTGCACGCGATTTCAACTCCTTCCAACTGGCGAACAATAGCACCGGATCAAGGTTTCCCTGCACCGCGTCCTTCATCCCCATACTGCGCCAGGCCTCATCAATTGGCACTCGCCAGTCGACTCCGATCACTTCAGCACCGCTCTGCTTCATCGACGGCAATAGGGCGGTCGTGGACGTGCCGAAATAAATCACCGGAACACCCGAGGTTTGAATCTGCTTCACCAAGTCGCCCGTCCAGGGCTGCACGTAGTGTTCATAGTCTTCGACGCTAAGGCATCCCACCCAGCTGTCGAATACCTGGATCACGTCCGCCCCTGCATTCACCTGCGCGATCGAATATTCCGCGACCACGCTGACCAGCTTGCGCATGAGCTCATCCCACACGGCCGGAGACGAATACATCATCTTCTTGGTATGCAGAAAATTTCGCGAACTTCCACCTTCGATCATGTAGCTGGCCAGAGTGAATGGTGCGCCACAGAACCCAATTACCGGCAACTTCTCACCGAAATGGCCGGACACCAACCGCACTGCCTGGGAGACATATCCCAACTCGCTAGCACGATCGGTCCGAAGAGCGGCGACAGACTCGGCATCACGCAAAGGCTGTTCGATGACCGGCCCCTCCCCTGGAGAGAAATGAAAGGGCATGCCCATCACTTCGAGCGGAAGCAACAAGTCGGCAAAAATGATGGCTGCGTCTACGCCCAAAGCCTCGGCGGCGGTAATGGTCACTTCGGCCGCAACCTGGGGCCGGTTGCAGATCTCAATCAGGGAATATTGCTTACGAACCGCCCGGTACTCGGGCATGTAACGACCCGCCTGCCGCATAAACCACACCGGAGTGCGGTCGACGGGCTGCGCTTTGCAGGCTCTTACGAATCGGGAGTTGGGGGCGGACATGAACCCTTAAATGTAGCACCTCCGCCCCGAGGGGATTACACCAGCGGCTCGATCTTCTGCACATGAATCTGGTTATTGTTCAGATCGACCTGCCCAGTAACTCTGACCTTTTGCCCCTGGAACTGCTTAGCCTTGTCCTGATCATCCAACTTGTAAGAGGTGGTGTCCGACACCTTCAGCACGTAAGAATCGCCATCTTTGCTGATGGCCCCAGTCACGGTGTGAACACTGGCATTGGCATCCGCGTCGGGAGCGGCAACTGGTTGGCTGTCAGGCTGGGTCTCAGGCTTCGGATCGGGATCGGGATTTTGTGCCGCCGGGGGCACCGGCTCAGGAGTCTGCATGCCCGACCAAGCAATCAGATCATTCGTGGACATCCTATCCGGCACCTGCTGGGCCCACGCGATACAACCGAAAACCAGAAGAACAGGGAATATAAGAAGTCGTCTCATAGGGTCACCGTGGTACTTGGATGGCCGACCCCGTTCCCACGGTTTTCTCACCTGAGAACGAAAGCTGAAAACTAAAAAAACTAGCTTGGAAAACCCGCAATTCTACGACCCGTTAAAGCGAAACAAGGGAGAAAGTCGAGAAAGATCTCGGGGCCCAGGGAGGCACCAAGAAAGTATCCTTTCCCGCCGTTCAATTCAGCTTATGATGGACGAAATTAGCAGAGGTGATTTCATGGCAGCAAACCAGGTGGTCCTATACTTCGACCGGCAGGAAGACGCGATGCAGTTCACTCTGGCCGCGAGTTCCGTCATTTCCGCCGAAGAACCAGTCGGCAACTCCGAAGTGATGGCCAAGGTGACCCAGGAAATCAGTAAAGCCAGCCGTATCACCACCGAAGGAGCCATCTCCGGCCGTTAGTCCATTACTCACTGTCATCCTGAGGTGCCTAGTTTGTGCTGAAGCAACCCCCTACGCTCTTCGCAACCCACTAATCTGACCAAGCCTTAGGCCGCCGGTCCCACCGATGCCCTTTCAAACTCTTTAATAACCCGGAATCCAGGGGTCCGGCATCGCTGGCAGCAACATTCTGCCGCACGTGTTCTGGCTTCCGCATTCCCACAATGGTCGTGCTGACCACGGGGTTCGACAAAATAAACCGCAGGCTCATCTCCGGCAAACTCATTCCCTCATGCAACATCTGCTTTAGCTTTTCCACCCGTGGCAGAGTTTGTCCTAAATTTTCCGCACCGAAATATTTAGACCGCCAGTCGCTGTCCGGAAACCGCGTCTCCGCCGTCAACTTTCCACCCAGGCTACCCTCATCGAGCGGCACTCTCGCAATGACTCCGACATTAAACTCTTGGCATACCGGAAACAACTCGTCCTCCGGCGCCTGATCGAACACGTTGTAGATCACCTGCACCACATCGACCAATCCCGTATGGATGGCTTTAATCCCGTTCTCGGGCTGCCAACGATTCAGGCTCAAACCGAATGCGCCTATCAGCTTCTGACTCTTTAATTTCTCTACCGTCGTCCGAAATTCCGGATCATCCACCCAACTGTCGTCCCACACATGCAATTGCAGCAGGTCAATCGACTCCGTTTTCAACTGCTTCAAAATCAAGTTGGCGTATTCGAGAACATGGTCCGCGGGAAAGACGTCGCGATACCTATCCTTGGCAGACGCCGGCCACTTCAGATTCTTGGGAGGAATCTTGGAAGCCGCGTACAAACGCTGATGCGGATTCTTCGCGATTAAATCCCCGAGCAGCGCATCGCTCTTTCCATCGCCATAAGCCCACGCTGTATCGAAGAAATTGCAGCCCAGATCCACCGCCAGTTGCAAGGCCTGCACTGACTGAGCGTCATCGGATCCGCTCCATCCCCCCATGCCCCAAAGTCCGTGCGCCATGTCACTAACTTCAAACCCGGTCCGTCCCAGCTTGCGATATTTCATGCACTCTCCTGTCACCACAAAAAAGAACTGTCATCCCGAGCGAAGCCGAGGAACCTTGCGTTACCCCACCTGCTTACCTACTTCAACTCTTCATAACATTTCTGCAGCACATAAAACGCCTGCTTCTTCTGCCCCTTATCCGAAACCAACCCCTTCCGGTTGTGAAAATCCTGCACCCCGGGCAAAAACCGCCGCGGCGAACGGAAATCCATCCGTACCCAGGGCGACATCCCGGCCAACGACGCTGTCTTTCGCAGGGAAGCCAGCTGATGCCGGTAAAGTCCGGCCTGATACTCCTCGCTGAACCGCGTCTGCTCATCCCCATGTTTTCCGTAAAGCGCGCTCCCACCAAACTCGCGGCTCTGGTAGTGCGCGGCCCCAACGTAGACAAACACTCGCGTTTTCGCGCGCTTGTGATACGAAAAGTAGCGCTGATACCACACCGGATTCTCGTAGAACATCAGCGACTCGCGCTGCGTGTTCCAGTCGCACGGGACCTTCAGCGTCCCGGCTGTGTCGAAGTTGTACTCAACCAGATCGCTCTTGTCTTTCGCTTTCGCGTTTTCATAAAACTTTGCCCGCAATCCGGTTTCATAGGGATCGACAATCGCGTTCCAGGTTCCGTCCAGCGAAACCGTCGTGCGTCCCGGAATATTGGCAATCAAGTCAGCCGGACCTGGCTGCGCCACGGCCATTCCCGATAGCAAAGCAAAAATAAGTGCGATCTGCTTCATAAGTGTTAGTTCCCGGCGAGGAAGTATAGCGTGTTAGATAAAGCCGCGGAGCGGCGCAAGAATGCAGCCCAGAGCGCAAGTCCTGGGTAGAACGCAAGCCGAGCAAGCCCCAGCGCGACGGAAGCATGGTTTCTCATCGAGATACATTTCGGCAATCTGCGTATTCGGCTTGGGAACACGGACAGGGCTTGCGTCCTTGCAACGGTTTGAAGCATGCAGGCCTCCGGAATCAAATTCCGGGCCTGAACAGCGAAGCGCGTGGCCACGCGCGATGATTGCCTGTCCCTTTTAAAATTCTAAGTCAACCAGAGAATCGCTGACAATTCAGGCACATGATGGACGGTGTGGAGACGCAGCTCGGCTACCTCTCGTAGCAGCAGTGAACCGAGACCTTGCAAAGCAACGTCTCTACGCTAGTTCCCACACGTACCCGCATTTCACCCTTTCTTCGCTGCTTTCCCCGCCTGCTAGAATGCCTTGGCTTTACTAACGCCAAGAACTTTTGTGGCCACAAGGACGTATAACTCCTTGTGGTATTAGGCCTGGAAACGGTTGCTCGTCCGGAGAGAGTTTCCAGGCAACGAAAACCATCAGTTCCCGGGGAGTGCGGGTTGGAAGACGCCCACGTTGCTGCCATGCTTGTCCGTCGCTGCTTATCCGGCGATGCCGTGGCGTGGGAGGAAATTGTTCAACGCTATAACCGGCGGATTTACAACATCTGCTATCGTTTCGCCGGTTCGGCCGAGGACGCACAGGACCTAACCCAGGAGGTTTTCATCAAGATGTACCGGACGCTCAATTCCTACGACGTGGATAAGGGCGCCTTCATGACCTGGGTAACCACGGTTACCCGGAACCTCCTGGTAGACAATTTCCGTAAAAAGAAGCAGGACCGTATGACCGACTCCCTGGATGCCGCGCCCACCGAGCATGAGGACGCCATGCCCCTAAGCGAACAAATTCCGGACAAGGGGGCTCCACCGGACGCCCGGGTACAGGGCCGAGAAACCCGGGAAATGGTCCACCGGGGCCTCCAAAAACTGTCCCCGGAACTCCGGGAAGCAGTGGTTCTAAGGGACTTACAGGATATGGACTACCGTGAGATTGCCACCGTACTGAAGGTGCCCGAGGGCACCGTAAAGTCCAGAATTAACCGCGGGCGAGCGGAACTTGCGCGCCTCCTACAACGTACCTATAAGCAGGTGATGTGATGCCAGGCGAGAAGAACAATTCAATGCAGTGCGCCGAGTTCGAAGGGCTTCTGAACGAAGCCGTGGAAGGCAGCCTTAGCGGGTCGAAGCTGGCTCAGTTCCAGGCCCATGCTCAGGGATGCCAGGTCTGCGGTCCATTCTTCGCTGAGGTCCAGGCCGGACGGAGCTGGCTCAAATCGCTCGATGAGGTGGAACCGCCAGCCAATCTGATGCACAACATCCTGATCGCCACCAGCGGGCAGGAAAGTCGGCTCTCCAGCGGCAGCGCTACACGCTCCTGGAAAGACCAGTTCACCGGGTGGTTGCGCCCGGTATTTGCCCCCGTCTTCGCCATGGCTCGCCAGCCGCGCTTCGCGATGTCGTTCGGCATGGTGTTCTTCTCTATGTCGATCACCATGAGTCTGGCCGGCGTGAAGTTCACCGACTTGAGCCATCTGGATCTGAGGCCCAGCGCGTTGCGCCGCAGCTATTACGAGAACAAGGGGAAAGTGGTGAAGTACTACGAAAACATTCGCTTCGTTTACGAAGTGGAATCTAGAGTCCGCGAGCTGAAGCGAGTCGCCGCTCCGGTTCAGCCGGAGCCGGAAGAGAAGGAAAAGAAACAAAAGAACGATACCAGTGGACAACCTGAACCAAAACAAGAACGCAACTACAGCCAATGGGAAGGCCAGCCAATGCTCGCCTGTTATCCCAATCAGCCGCCTGTAGCGATGGTTACCACGTACAGGAGGGAGTCATGAACTGCGCCAATCATCCTGATGTTGCAGCAGTCGCGTATTGCCGCACCTGCGGGAAACCGATGTGCGCCAATTGCATGCGGTCGGTCAATGGAGTGATCTATTGCGAGAGCTGCCTGGCGGCCCGCATTGAAGGAAGTGTTCCTCCGCCGCCGCCGATCGCCCCTGGGGTTGTACCGCCCCCGCGTAGCGGAGGTCCCAACCCTGCTCTGGCCGGAATCCTTGCCGGATTCTTTCCTTACGGCGTGGGCGCCGTTTACACCGGCCAATATGCCAAGGGCTTAGCCCACTTGCTGATTTTTGTCGGGATTCTATGGGGACTCATCTCGGGCGGTGGCCACATGGCACCATTCCTCGGGATTGCCATGGGATTCTTCTACGTCTACCAAATCATTGATGCCGTCCGATCAGCGTCGGCGATCCAAACTGGCCAGGCGCCGCCCGATCCCTTTGGTCTGGCCCGCACCTTCAGCACCGGCGAGCGTGCCGATAAGAGCAACGTGCCCATGGGGGCCATCGTTCTGGTTGGATTAGGTGTGCTCTTTCTGCTGCACACCATGGATATTCTGTTTTTCAGCTTCGACCGCTTCTGGCCGCTGATTCTTATCGGCATCGGCGTTTGGCTGTTCGCAAAGCGCTGGGGCATTGGCGGTCAACGAGCGGGTTGCACCTGCGACCGCTGCCGCGCACGCTGCCTGATGGGTCCGGCGATTCTGGTTGTGCTCGGCGTTCTTTTTCTGATCGACCACATCGTCTCATTCGGTCGAACCTGGCCGGCACTGCTGATCGTGATCGGCCTGATCAAGGTCTACCAGGGCAACGCGTCAAGCGCGGGTCACGTGGAAATCCAGCCGCCCGCAGGACCGAGCGGCGTAATGCCGCCCCCGTCCACCGAGGTGAACAATGGCTAGCCCAACCATGGTTCCTCCTCCGGTCGCGCAGCCAAGGCCGCGACGATCGCTTGCCGGCCCGCTCGTCCTGATCATTCTGGGAGTGATCTTTCTGTTGGGGACAATGGGGGTGCTGCACTGGGATTCGTTAGCCCGCGTCTTCGCCCGCTTCTGGCCGCTGCTGCTGATTCTGTGGGGCGCTGTAAAGTTCTTGGAATACCGTCAGGCGGAAAAGGACGGAGTACGGCCGGCCGGAATCGGCGCAGGTGGAATCTTTCTCCTGATTTTTCTGATAGCCCTGGGCTTGACTGCTACCCAGACCGCGCGCCTCAACTGGGGTGCCATTCGCGATGAGATGGACATCAACATCGACGACAGCAACTTCCCCATGTTCGGCCACACCTACAACTTCGACGACCGGCTGGAACAGGACTTTCCCGCCGGGAGCAGTCTGCAAATCACCAACGATCGTGGCGCGGTCACGGTGAACAGCTCCGATGACAATAAGATCCGCGTGGTGTTGCGGAAGCGGGTGAACGCCGAGAATGAGCAGGACTCCGAAAAATACAACACCGGAACCAAACCGCAAATCACAGTCAACGATCACATCTTGACATTAAACGCCAACACCCGCGGCGCCGGAGACCACTGGGTTACATCCGACCTCGAAGTTTCGCTTCCGCGCAAAGCTTCTGTCACTATCAACGCCCGCAAGGGCGATGTCAGCGTGATGGGCCGCGACGGCGATGTTCAGATCACCAACCAGAAGAGCGATGTCAATGTGACCGACATCAACGGCAAGGTGGATTTGTCGCTGCAGCGCAGCTCTGCTCACGTTTCGCAGGTTTCGTCTGACGTGAATGTGGATGGCCACATCAACGATATTTCCATTGACGACGTTAAAGGTACGTTGCGGCTTAACGGTGAGTTCGTCGAGACGCTCAAGTTGAGCAAGATTGCCAAACCGGTAAGTTTCAAGACCTCACGCACCGAGATGGAATTTGCCAAGCTCGATGGCGACTTGGATCTTGACTCCGGCGATCTGCGGGCCACGAACATTACCGGACCCGTGCGGCTCTCAACCCGGTCAAAGGACATCGTGCTCGATGGAGTGGTTGGAGACGTGCGCCTGAAGGACGAAAACGGTGCCGTTGAACTGCACGTGACCAAGCCGGGCAGCATGCAGGTGGAGAATCGCAACGGCGACATCCAGATTTTCCTGCCCGACAAAGCTGCTTTCCATCTTGATGCCCGGACGCGGGACGGCGAAGTTCAGTCGGATTTCGAGCAGTTCCAGGTGAACAATTCAGGTAACGAGACAACAGCAACGGGCACAATCGGCAACGGTGGGCCGCAACTTGTGGTTACCAACGAACACGGTACAATCGAGCTGCGCAAGCGGGCAGCGGTGGCAATGACGCCGCCCTCGGATGAGTCGCCCAAAGCGCCGCCTTCAAAGACAGCCCCGAAAGCGCCGCGCGCGCCCGAAACTCCGGATGTGACGGAGAACTAATCCAGGAGACGCTTATGACGCTGCTGTGTATGGCCCTGGCTTACTTCCTACCTTCGATCATTGGGCACAACAAGCGCAATGCGGGGGGCATCTTCGTACTCAATGTGCTTACCGGATGGACGGTCGTCGGATGGGTGATCGCCTTGGTTTGGGCGCTGACGGATGAACCGCAATACCGACCAGTTTACGTAGCGCCGTACCAGGCGGCTGGACCAGCACGGCTGTGTGCCAACTGCGGAAAGTACTCTCTCCGCGACGCACGCTATTGCAGCACCTGCGGCAGTTCCTTCCGCTAGAAAATGCGGACACTCTTGTCCGCGGGCGAGCCAGGCTGGGGTCGAAGCGCGGGACAGCACAATCTCACTTTCAAACTGTTCAGAACCGCGCCACCTCTTTCGGGGTGGCGCGGCATCTTGCCAGTTACTTCTTCCCTGTTTTTTTCGCCATTCCTTCATGAATCGCGGCCAAAGCTTCCGCTTCTTTGGCTTGTTCAACCTCTAGTTGTGCCCAGCGACGGCAATGGCTGACGCCCTCGACCGACGTACCATGCTTGGCTTCCATGGCCGCGTTTGGAGGATTCTTCTCGTAGATCGCCGCCAGTTCCTGATGTTCCTTCGCGCTGGCGGTCAAGCGAGCGGCCTCCTGCTGGTAGTAGTCAGCGATCCTCTGGTGATCGGCAGGCTGTGTTGCAGTCTTAAGTAATACCTTCAGCTCCTTCTTGCTGACATTGGGTTTGTTTTGTGCCGCTGCGGGATAGACGGGAGCAAATACAAGGGCAAGAACAATGGTCAGGACCAGCGCTAAATTGGTGCGTATGTTCTTCACAATTTCCTCCAAGGAGTTCGGCTCCGGTTGCAATCGGTTCGGTCTGGTGCGATGTATCTAAGGCAATGGGGTTTCATGGATTGCCGTCGCAGAAGAATCTCGCTCGAGGAGGAAAACCTAGATTAGAAAGGTACAAAGAATTGCTTGCCGGCGGGGACCGGAGACTCGTAATAGTACCTCCGTCAGGGGTACTTCTGCGTAGAGCGAAGGCCCTTCGGCGCTCGAAACGGTGGAGGCCGAAATTGTTCCGTCGGCTATGGAGACCGGGCCTGTCGGCGCGGAAGCCGGGACTGGCTGGCCAGAAGAGAGCTGACAGCAGGGAGCAGGTAGGGCTGCTTTTACGCTCGCGAAGCCACGGCTCTTAAGATGGCAAGTGCTCGGCTGTTTGAGAATCTCGGGCCCTGGCAATGAACATGAGGCGAGCGCCGCGGCCGGCACCACCATGAAAGTGAGTATCAACGCGGTGGCGGCGAGTTTGGAAAGTATAGGCATCAACTTGAGGTGGATATTACCGAAGCAATGCCGGCAAGAATGTGATGGAACTCACACCGGCGCGTAAGCCATCTCACAGCCGAGGCGGCCGTGGCCGGAATGAGTGACTACGAAAACATCTAGCTATCCCTGCGATAAAGCAGGTTGCGCATCGCTTCCCTGCGGGCCGCATTGGCTTCGCTGTCTGCTTTGCGCTGGACAGCATCCTTGCGGGTCTTGGCTACGGGTTCAGCCGGCTCGGCGCTGCAGTCCGGGCAGCGGTTAGCGAACCCCGGCTTGTCGGGCTTCAACTCAAATTCCTCTGAGCAGATACAGCAAACTTTGATAGGGAAGGCCATGGAAACTCCCAATAAATAATAACGGAAGGAATGGCCCGCTCGAAAGCAACGGCGGATATCGGATTTCGCAAGCGTGGATGAGTGATTGCGATGACCCCTGGTGACGACAGTCGGTAATCGGTCAATATCCCGTACTGATGCTTGACGACCTTGGCTGAAGTACGAGTCAACATCCCCGCCCAAGCGGGGCTTGGACGAGGCACTCTCAGGAGCTTTCAGAATTATTTGCGTTGCAGCGATTCGATGTAGGCGACGAGATTCTGCACGCGCACGCTACCCAGATCTTGATCGGCATCAATCTGATGAAAGACCGGACCCCACACCGGCATTTCGTGGGAGCCGTGGGCAGCGGGCGTCTGAGTGCCTTCGAGGATGTTTCGGACTCGGTCGCGGGGAAACTCGCCTTTAGCGCGCTTGGTAAGCAGGGTGAGATCGGCCACTTTGGAGTTGAGCGCGGGGGCCGCGGGGCCGCGTCCTTTTCCGTCGACGCCGTGGCAGGGGGCGCAGTAGCCACGGAAAATTGCGGGGCCATCCACACTTCCGACAGGCGGATATTTCATTTGCTGTGCTGTACAGCGCGGCGCGAGAGAAGAAATTGTCACCATCAGGGTGCCGACCCAACACGCAAATCCAAGCGATAGAACATCGCCACGTTTTTTCATGCCGGTATAGTACTGCGAATCGGAGGATAGATAAAAAGTATTCTCGATTACCTGTTTCGCTTTGGGACTTGGCGTCCTGAAACAGAATCTACCTGCCGTCTTTTACTAGTGTGCGCAATGAGTCTAGAATCTCCGGCATGAAGGGTCATGTCATGTCGCCGGCTTTGCTGGCAGCCGTCTTAGCCATCTTCTTGGGCAAGAGTGGGTCCGCGCAATCCACTCAAAGCTCAGATGCGATCCAAGGCACGGTCCTCCTAACCAAGTTGTTCCCGCCGTCCTATCCGCCATTAGCGAAACAGGCGCGGATCGCAGGTGATGTGATGGTGGCGGTTCGGGTGCGTCCAGATGGCAGCGTTGAGTCCGCCTCGGCTGTGAGCGGTCACGCAATGCTTGGGCCTGCCGCAGCGCAGAGCGCCACCAAATCGGAGTTCGAGTGCCACGGATGCCAGGAAGTGACGCCGTACTCGCTGGTATACACCTTCGCCCACGCAAGTAAGGAGCTGTTGGAAAAACAGCCTGCCGGACAAGTTTGGCCCGACGAGGTAGCCCAGTCAGAAAATCACGTCACCATCACCAGCTTTGCGCCTCCCATGATTATTGATGACTATTTTCCGGTGCCGGTTCGCTCGGCCAAATGCCTGTTTTTATGGAAGTGCGGCGCACGCTCTGAACTGGTCGCAACGGTGAAAATTGGAGGAGTGTGACGTGGCTACACTCTTGTGCGGGTGTCGGAGTGGATCGAGAACTGGATCATCAGGCTCTGCATAGAGAGACCTAGCAAAGCTACGTCCTTACACCAGGCAATTGTGCCACTTCGCGAACAAGAGTGTCCGCGCCACGTTTCAGCTTATCCCGCACTCAACAGCCACTACGCTCTGCTTTGGAAGTCCTAGCTCCAGAGCGTCGCTAGCAACTTTGATCGAGTGCACGGCAGGTTTCACTTCATCTAAATCCGCAAAAGTGTTGGTCGCCTGCATGTTCTGGTGAGTCAGTATTCGGGCGTGCGCTTCGGTGGCGTGGGCTCCGCCTAGACGGATTCTGAGCGTCAAGTCGGCATCGAGCGAAGGATTCGTCATTGTCAGGGTGAGGCGGCCGTCGCGGACCGAGGCCGAGGTGGACAATCCCGGCAGGCTTGCTTGCCCAGCCATCGCCGGAACGTTTAAGTCCGGAACACGATGACGCACCGGGACCTGCCGGGCGCCCATATGAGACCGATACATGTCAAACACGTGGTACACCGGGGTGCGTACGAATTTGTCCCCCTGGGCCAGGAAGAGCGAGTGAATGCAATTGACCGTCTGCGCCACATTGGCCATGGCAATCTTGTCGGCATGCCGGTTGAAAACATCGAAGGTCAGGCCCGTGTGAATAGCATCACGCAACGTGATGGTCTCGCTCAGAATATAGGCGGGAGTGATCTCGGACCCGGGCGCGTACCACACTCCCCACTCGTCGACTATCAGTTTGGTGCGATGGGCGGCATCGAACTTTCCCATCTCATTCCAATGGTCTTCAATCACCTTGTTCAGCCGCACACCGCGGAGCAGAACTTCGTACCATTCGCGTGCATCGAAACTTCCCGCTTTTAGCGGAGTGGGCCGCAGGTCGGTGTAAAAGTGGAGTGAGAATCCGTGAGGGGGCGTGGCTCCGCGCATGCCCTCGAAGAAACCTGTCGTCCAGCCAATGTCGCCGTCGGCGGAGTGGCCGCGCGGGCCGGTCGCTACCAGAAAGGGGTCTTTGTATACCGGGAATTGGGTCACAAACTCACGGTATTTAGCTGCGTATTCTCCGGGCCGCATAGTTCCACCGCATCCCCAGGACTCATTGCCGACGCCCCAGTAGCGAATTCCGAACGGGTCTTTGTCGCCATTGGTGGCGCGCTCATCGGCAAGGCTGACGGTTCCTGCAGGCGCGTTGCAATACGAAACCCAATCGTGGAATTCCTTGGGCGTGCCGGACCCTACATTGGCGGCAACGTAGGGTTCGGCTCCGACCAGGCGGCAGAGATGCATGAATTCGTGAATACCAAACTGATTGCTCTCGGTGGCATCGAGGCCGGCGGGCATGCGGCTCTGCCAGAAGTTGTACCTACGCGGACGCGCGCTGGACTTGCCGATGCCATCGCGCCAGTGGTATCCGTCGGCGAAGCAGCCACCGGGCCAACGAAGATTGGGCGCGCCAATCCGCTTCATGTCGTCGACAAACTGCTTGCGGATTCCATCTACGTTAGGGATCTTCGAATCCCGGCCTACCCAGACACCATCGTAGATAACGCCGCCCAGGTGCTCGATGAAGTGTCCGTAAATATGCGGGCTGATGAGCGCCCCGGGTTCGGCGGTTAATATTTCTATTTCTGTGTCAGCGGCAAACGCAGTACGAGAGTCAGCAAATGCGGCGCAGGCCGCGAGTGTTCCTGCTTTGAGAAAAGTACGGCGGTTCATGGGGGTTGGGCGAGATTGTAGCTGAAGAGGCCTGTGTCTTCCATGGTTCGATCGTGGTTGTCTGATTTTGGCAAAGACCAATTACCGCGAAGGACGCGAAGGTTCATTTAAGAGAACCCATAGGGCTTAACGATTCCTGCATTTGCTGTGACAGGTGTGTCCGCGCTACATTTCGCGATCGCCGAAGACTTCGGCGGTGAAGGCTTCCAGCTTGGCCCCGGAGTGCCATGCATCATTGGGAAGCCCGGCTTTCCTGCAAGTCTGTTCGAGGTATTGCACCCGGTCCCATTCATGTTCAAGCGGCACCTGCGGCAGCAACAGACCACGCCTTCCTGCCAAGCTTATTAGCAAACCATGGATCCCGACCTCTATCTCTTCCGGCCGGATGGGCTTTAACATCGACAAGATGCTTAACGAAATTTCCAATTCCTGCGCTTCGGCGGCAGTTACCGGATAGAACCGGTTGTCCTCAAACGCCGCGGCCCGTGCCGTTTCTGCCACAGTGCGATAAACGGACGCGTAGGGGAACACGTGTCCGACGCAGCCCCGCAAGCGGGTTCGATAGTAAAGAGTGGTAAAGACTCCCCGCGGCTCGGCCAAGTGGGGAGTGGACGGCTCAAGCGGCAATTGGCATGCGACGATGGCTGCGTCGATCGACCGGTGCGCAAGGTCGAGCAGCATGATTCTCTCTTCGCGGGAAAATTCCTGAATACCTTGGGGAGAAACGTCAGGTTGCGGGCACATCGTTCTTCCTCCGCCGGCTGAGCACGAACGACCGGCGGCGGCGCTTTACCGACTGGCGGTCGATCTTTGCCCAGAACGCCTTGAAATAGTCGAAGGCCGAGACCAGCGATAGAAAAACCATGAACCAGATGGAGATGAAAGCGATCCAGTGCACAGGGAATATGTAAGGACCGACCGGCCACTCTTTCCAGCGATGGTCGAGGATCACCGCCACCACTGAAACAATCTGTACCAGCATTTTGAACTTGCCGAGCTCGCTGGCTTCGATGGTGAAGCCTTCCGAGGCTGCAATCGATCGCAGCCCGCTGACCAGAAATTCCCGGCCGATCACCACCACCGCCACCCAGGCCGGAACCAGGCTGGGGTTGTATTGCACCAGCGCCACAAATGCCGCGGCGATTAGCAGCTTGTCAGCCAAGGGGTCGAGAAGCATGCCCATGGTGGTGATTTGTCCCCGCTTGCGGGCAAGATATCCATCAATGCCGTCGGTGATCGATGCGGCTATAAACAATGCCGACGCCAACAGTTCCTTTTCCCCGTCCACTCCGGAAAACCGTTGGGTTGAGAGTATCCAAATCAGCAACGGAATGCTGCAGATGCGGGTCAGCGTGATGGAATTCGGCAGGTTCACCAGGTCACTGAGGAAAACACGTTCCCCCGGCGATTATCCTCTACACGGAAGAAGTAAGCAATTGAGGATCGCGCTGGGAAATGTTGATTTTCCGGCGCTGGGGACAGGCCGGTCGCCCGTCCTCGGATGGCTGTAAGCAGTTGGAACTACGCGTAGATTCCACGCTGGCGGATAGTGTATGCCACCCGGTCGATCGCCAGCATGTATGCAGCGATACGATTGTTGACGTGGTGCGTTTCCGCGTAGCGAACCACATCTTCGAAGGCTGCTTTCATGATCTCTTCGAGTTGCTCGTTTACTACCGATTCTTTCCAGAAGTATCCCTGGCGGTCTTGCACCCATTCGAAGTAGGAGGTGGTCACGCCACCGGCGTTGCAGAGAATGTCGGGGATGATAAATACGTTCTTCTCCCCGAGGATTTCATCTGCGGCAAAAGTAGTTGGCCCGTTTGCACCTTCAGCCAGAATGCGGCACTTGACCTCAGAAGCATTGTGGCGGGTGATTTGATTCTCGGTTGCAGCCGGAATGAGAATGTCGCAATCCGTGATCAGCAACTGCAACGGATCAGCTTTTTCCGCTCCGGAAAAGCCGTGAATGGTGCCATTCTTCTGGCGATGCAGCCACAGGGCTTCCATGTCGATTCCATTCGAGTTGTAAAGACCGCCATCCACTTCGCCGATGCCGATGATCTTGTAGCCAGCCGCCGCCATCAGGCGGGCTGCGTTCGATCCCACGTTGCCGAAGCCCTGCACGATCACGCGGGTCTGCTCAATCGACATTCCCAGCTTTCTCACGGCTTCATTGCAGCAGATCATGATGCCGCGCCCGGTGGCTTCCCGCCTCCCGCGCGATCCGCCGATGTTGATCGGCTTCCCAGTGACCACCGCGGTTACAGTCTGCCGCATATGCATGGAATAGGTATCCATAATCCATGCCATGGTCTGTTCATTGGTGTTGATGTCGGGAGCCGGAACATCTTTTTCGGGGCCGATGAATTCAACTAGTTCCGCAGTGTAGCGGCGGGTCATGCGTTCCAGTTCTCCTTGCGACATTTTGTGAGGGTCGCAAATAATGCCTCCCTTGGCGCCGCCGAAAGGGATGTTCACCACCGCGCACTTCCAGGTCATCCAGCTTGCCAAGGCGCGAACTTCATCAAGGGTAACGTCGGGCGAGTAGCGGATGCCGCCTTTGGACGGTCCGCGAGCAATCGAGTGCTGGACGCGGAACCCGGTGTAGACCTCGAGCCCGCCCTTGTCGAGCGCGACTGGAATGTGAAGGATAATTTCCCGGTTGGGATAGCGCAGGACCTTCCACAGCCCCTCCTCCAGATTCAGCTTCTGGGCGGCCAGGTCGAAGCGTGCAGCCTGTTCCTCCCAAGCGTTGAGTTCCTGCTCGACTTCTACTGTCTTCATCATGATCTCCGGCGATTGTGTGCGCAGATTGGGTGGGCCAGCACCGGGAAGGTCGCGGCGGCGCGGGCGCGGAACCCTTTGGAGTATAAGCAGCCGTTACATGGGGAAGCAAGTCAGCGAAGGGTCACTGGACATTGGAATGAAAATCGGACGTTCTGTTTTGCAACGCTTTTTGTAGGTTTGTACACATGGCCGAGACGTAGCGAAAGCTCGGCTCTACTGGCGCTAGAATTCGATCTCGGAGCCTTCGGCGGCGGCTCGCACTTTGGGATAGTAGTTGGTTGCTTCTTTCACTACCCGGTCGAGACATGCGTCGTCGTGCGAAGGATCATGGTGGAACAGCACCAGCTCTTTTGCTCCTGACTCCATCACAATATTTACCGCTTCGCGCCAGTGACTGTGGCCCCAGCCGCGCCGTCCCGCAGCGTATTCATCGGGAAGATATTGCGCGTCATAGATGAGTACATCGGCCCCAGCTGCCAGTTTGCGCACGTTCTTGTCGAACACCGGATCGCCGGGCTCGTTGTCGGTGGCATAGACGAAGGTGCCTTCCTTGGTTTCCAGACGAAATCCCATGCAGCCCTGGGGATGATTGAGCCACATGGTCTGGACGTTCATGTCGTCAAGCGGCAGCCGTCCTTCCTCGATGTCGTGATACTTGAGCTGCGCCTTCATTTCGCTCAGGCGGACGGGAAAGTACGGCGATGACATTTGTTCTTCCATCACCTGCTTGAGATTGCGCATGCGGCTGGAGCAATGGAAGACGAAGCAATTCTGCTGGTTGTAGAGCGGAGCGCAAAAGGGGAAACCCTGAATGTGGTCCCAATGAAAATGCGAGACGAACACGTGGGCAAACACCGGCCGTTGTGCGAACTCACGGATCAGATGCTCGCCCGCCAGCCGTAAACCGGTGCCGCAGTCAAAGAGATAAATCTTGTCGCCCACGCGCACTTCAACGCAGGAGGTGTTTCCTCCGTAGCGGACATTTTCCTTCTGCGGGGCAGGCACCGAGCCACGCACGCCCCAGAACTTAACCCGCATACACTCCCCATATTTGCGCGATTTGCTGTCATCTTCTATCGCTATTGCGAATCCGTCAATTCATTCGCTGGTTACCCTTGTCTCTGTTACTAGTTGGGTTCACGGAAGCAATAAACACGAAGGACACCAAGGCGCACGAAGGAATTCAAGGCTGAAACCTTGGTGAACCCGTCCTCATTAGTTAGTGCCTTATGCCGGCAGCTTTCGGAACTTCGCCGTTATAATGAATGACCCGCGGTTGCCACCGCAGGAACCGTCATGCCCGTCTCAGACTATAAGAAATTCTCCCGATTGGCTGGCGAAGCCACGTTGATCCCGATCGTGAAGTCGGTCCCAGCCGATCTGCTGACGACGGTTTCAGCTTTCCTGGCCGTCGCCGGCGATGAGCAGGACGCCTTTCTTCTGGAATCGGTCGAACGTGGCGAGCAGATCGGCCGCTACACCTTCGTAGGCGCACGACCTTACATGCAGATTCGCGCCCATGGAGATGAAATTACAGTTCAACAGGGCAAGCGAACCGAGAGGCGGCAGGGGAATGTCTTTCAGATCGTGAAAGAAGAATTGAGGCGGCACCGTCCCGCATTGCTTCCCGGCCTGCCGCCGTTTACCGCCGGAGCAGTGGGATATTTTGCCTACGACACGGTCCGCCAGCTGGAAAACATCGGGCTGACCACGAAAGACGATCTGCTGGTTCCGGATTGCGTATTGATGTTCTTCGATCGCCTTCTTGCCTTCGATCACCTGCGCCATCAGATCCACATCATTGCCAGCGCCGACCTTACGCGAGAGAAGCCGCGCAAAGCGTACGATCGCGCGGTCGCGGATATTGAAGCCCTGGAGACGAAACTGGCTCGTGGGTTGCGCCCCGCGCAGTGGCAACAGTCCGGCAGGAAGCCCGGGGCCAAACTGAAAGTACACGCCGGGACCAGCAAATCCGGCTATATGAAGGCCGTGGAACGCGCGAAAAAATACATTGCAGCCGGTGACATATTTCAGGTAGTACTCTCACAGCGCGTGGATTTTGTTCCCGAGATCCCACCCTTCGATATTTATCGCGCGCTACGGACGGTGAATCCCTCTCCCTACATGTATTTTCTGCGGACCGGCGACATCCACGTACTGGGTTCCTCCCCGGAAATGCTGGTGCGTGTAACCGGCCGCAAACTGGAATACCGGCCGATTGCCGGCACGCATCCCCGAGGGAAAGACGAAGCCGAAGATCATCGCCTGGAAAAGGCGATGCTGGAAGACGAGAAAGAGCGTGCCGAACATGTGATGTTGGTCGATCTTGGGCGGAATGATCTCGGACGGGTGAGTGAGTACGGTTCGGTGAAAGTCCGCGACCTGATGTATGTCGAGCGCTATTCGCACGTCATGCATCTGGTTTCGGCACTCGAAGGCAAGCTTCGACCCGAGCTCGATGCGATGGACGCGTTGGCGGCATGCTTTCCGGCCGGAACCCTTAGTGGCGCGCCCAAGGTTCGTGCCATGCAGATCATCGAAGAACTCGAGCCGACCCGGCGCGGAGTTTACGGCGGATCTGTTCTGTACGCAGATTTCGCGGGCAATCTGGATTCGTGCATTGCGATTCGCACTATGGTTATGCGAGGAAAGAAGGCCTATCTGCAGGCGGGGGCAGGGATCGTCGCCGACTCCGACCCTGAACGCGAATTCGAAGAGTCGATGAATAAAGCCCAAGCCGTGCTGCGCGCGGTGGGGCGAGCTCGCGGAAATGATTAGAGGCGCTTGATGGTTTCCAGGTAGGCTCTCACTCCCGTCGCGACAATCTGAACTCCGATGCACAACAGAATGAAGGATGAGAGCCGCATAAGTACCGACGTGCCGGTAGCGCCCAGGAACCGATGGGCCGCATCCGCATAGCGATAACAGATGTAGATAAGAAAGCAGATCGCCACGATCCCCACTAGCGACGCGATAAGTACTACCGGCGAAAAGATGGAATTGGCATGGACTTCTGTCGGCACGTGAGCACCCAGAGTTACCGCGACAGAAATTGATCCCGGGCCAACCGTGATAGGCAAGGTGTAGGGATAAAACGCATTCGCCAGAATGTCGCGGTCGGTCGGCGAGCGAGTAGTTGCGCCGGCGACTGTTTGATTGAGCAACGACCATCCCGTGGCCGCGACCACCAACCCTCCTCCGATCTGCACGGCGTAAATGGAAACTCCGAAGAAAGAAAGGACTTTGGCCCCAAACAGCAGCGATCCGATCAGCAGAAAGAAACTGAACAACGCTACCTTGCGCGCTAAAATGCGCTGCACATGGGGATGGATAGCGCCCGTAAGATTGATGAAAATCGCGGCACTGCCTAGAGGATTGACGATGGGGAACAGCGCGGCGAAGACCAGGATGGTGGCCTCGACGGCGGAGAGTAATCCGGTGCGGATATCCATTGGAGTAGATGGATTATCAATCAGGCGGCAGAGATTTGGAAACCTTGCTGGGATCGTGTAGAGATGTAGCTTCGCTACGTCTCAGGCATGCGGCCGTGACTTAATGCGCTTCTTCTTCCGCGGGCGCGGTGTCGGGCGTGTCGACCTTCCGGGCGATTGGAGCTATCGAGTCGCTTAGCGGTTGGAATTCGCCCGGGTCTTTCCCCGCCAGCGCGGCTTTCATGAAGTTTATCCAGATGGGTAGTGCGGCGCGAGCGCCGCTCTCTTTGGCGCCGAGCGATTTCTTTTCGTCGTATCCGATCCATACGCCGCAGGTAGTCGCGGGCGAGAAGCCGACAAACCACGCGTCGGTGAAATCATTAGTTGTGCCCGTCTTTCCCGCCAGCGGCAACTTCAAGGTATTAGCTGACACTGCGGTCCCGTGCAACACAACTTCCCGCAGCATTGAAGTCATGACGCGCGCGGTGCGCTCTTTGATCACGTCCTTCACGTCAGGAAAATCTTCTTCCAGCACGCGCCCGTCGTAATCGGTGACCTTGACGATGTAACGCGGCGCAACGCGAACTCCATCGCTGGGAAAGACGCTGAATCCCGAGGTCTGCTCCAGTAACGTAACTTCGGCTGCCCCCAGAGCCACCGGAAGATACGCCGGCAGGTTCGAGGTGATTCCAAAGCGGTGAGCGTAGTCAATGACGCTGCGAATGCCGACGCCATCGGCCACCTTCAATGCCGGGATATTACGTGACTGCGCCAGCGCCCGACGCAATGTGATCGTCCCTTCGAATTTATCGTCGTAGTTGTGAGGAGTATAGGGGCCCGACGAGGTCTGAAAGGTCACGGGCGCATCGAGTACGGTGTCATCCGGCGTCGCGCCTTGATCGATGGCGGCTGTGTAAACGTAGGGCTTGAATGACGACCCGACCTGACGCAAAGCCTGCGTGGCACGGTTGAATTTCGAAAGATTGAAATCGCGTCCACCTACCATGGCTTTGATCTCGCCAGTTGCATTGTCGATGGCCAGCAGTGCGCCCTGGGTGCCGGTATCCTGCTCCAGTTCGACCTCAGCCTTTCCATTTTCTGCAAGCGACGAAACCTTAACGTAGACCAGGTCGCCGACTTTCAGCAGGTCCGGAATTTTGTGCTGTGTCCACGCGACATCGACTGGCGTCAGGGAGGCCTCGTATCGTCCGAATTCAACTGTCGCCCCTGAGGGCGAGGTTTCGGTAACGATCGCATGGGTATAGCCATCCACGCTGGGCTCGTCTTCCCAGTCAGGATGCTGATAGCTCGACACCGCCTCGCCCATCGCGATTACATTTTGCAGATGCCCTCGCCAACCATGACGCCGTTCGTAGGCGGCGAGCCCGTCGAGCACAGCTTTATTGGCGGCGCGCTGCATGTCGGTGTTCAGGGAGGTATAAACGCGAAGCCCGCCTTCGTGGACCTGGTCGCTGCCGTACTTGGCTTCGAGATAGCGGCGAATCTCCTCCACAAACCACGGGGCAAGTGACGCGGATTCATGTGCGAGCTTCAGTCCGAGCGGAGTATCACGCAAAATTGTCGCTTGGTCGGCGGTCACCTTGCCGTCCTCAAGCATGGAGTTGATCACCAGATTGCGGCGCTTGAGAGCGCGGTCAGCGTGATTGATCGGTGAATAATACGCAGGAGATTTCGGCAGCCCCGCCAACATCGCAGCTTCAGGAACCGTCAGCGATTTCGCGGGTTTGCTGAAGTAGTATTCCGAGGCCGCTTCGAAACCGTAGACGCCGTGTCCCAGATAAATCTGGTTAGCATAGAGCGTGAATATTTGCTGCTTGGTGAAGCGGCGCTCGATCTGGATGGCCAGTACCGCCTCCTGAATCTTGCGGTGCCACGACCGGTCGGGCGACAGAAACAGATTGCGGGCAAGCTGCATGGTCAGTGTCGACGCACCCTGCACACGTCCGCCTGACTCGATATCGCGAAAAGCCGCACCCGCAATTCGCCATACGTTAATCCCCCAGTGGCGGTAGAAATCCTTGTCCTCGATGGAGATCAGCGCGTCGCGTAAAGTTTGGGGAAAGTCATCATAGCTGGCGATCACCCGCCGCTGCAAAGCAAATGACCCGACAACTTTTTTCTGGTCGTCGTAAAGCTGGGTGATCGAACTCGGCCGGTAGTGTTCCAGTTCCCCCACCTGCGGCAGGTCCGTCGAATTGACGAACAGGACGCCGGTAGCCGCCCCGATGGCAGCCGACAATACGATCAGCACGCCAAAGACGAGGCGCGCCACCGTCTTCCGGCTTGTGCCTTCGGCCGGAGCGGAGTCTTCTTGGAAAATCGACTGCATGGAAGGAATGACTTCAGGATAGCAGGGCGGCTTGCCGCCAGATAGGGATTAGGAACCAGACGTCCTAGTCGTCGGTAACAGACCCAAAGCCTTTTCACCCACAGATAACACAGATTTCCAGGGAGGAATCTATCTTTCTCGCGATCGTCTATCTCTTACAACAGAACTCCGTGGAATCTGCGTTATCTGTGGGTGAGAATTTGAGACTGTCGTGGCAAACAAAAAGCGCGCCCGCAGGCGCGCTTTCCAAGCATCGCAAACGATCTAGCTGGTCCGAGTCTTGATCAACTGGATGGCCTTCTCCATCTGCTCATCCTGTTGTGGAGGCGCAGGCTTCTTTTCTTCCACGGCTGGAGTGGCGTTTTCGTCTTCATCCGGGACGGCGGCGTCTTCGTCCGTGCCCGCCACCAGAACGTTGGGCGTCACAGCCGTATCTTGGATGGCCTTCCCGCGCGGCGAATAATATTTTGCAATCGATAAAATGATCGCAGATCCATCCGGCAAATCGATCGTCTTCTGCACCGAGCCATCGCCAAAGGTTTTGTCGCCGACAACATCGGCGCGTGCATTCTCCATCAGAGCCGCCGCAACAATCTCGGCGGCGCCCGCTGTCCCCTTATTCACCAGGACAACCGTAGGCAGCGCGGTGACGGCTTTTGCGGGATCAGCATTGAAGGCTTCTTTGGGGTATTTCTGGCCTTGCAGATAAGCGATCGTTCCGTGATTCAGGAAAAGGTTCGCTACCGCCACCCCTTCGGCCTCTTCGCCCTCGGCGCAGTTGCGCAAGTCGAGAATCAGCTTCTTGGCGCCAGCTTTTTGCGCGTCTTTGATTTTGGCGGCAATTTCCTGAGATTTCCCCTTGGTAAGTGCATCGACCTGAATATCACCAATGCCTTCGTCCACAATCTTTTCGGTAACCGGGGGAATGACCACCGTATTTCGAGTGATGGTCACCTTCTCTGGTTCGGCGCGGCGTGCACGAACGACGGCAACATTCACGTTCGATCCGGGCTGTCCGGAAAGCAGGTTGCGGATTTCTGCCAGCGACATCTCGCGTGTGCTCTTGCCTTCAATGGCTTCGAAAATATCGGTCGACTGGATCCCCGCTTTGTCAGCTGGTCCGCCAGGAATTACCGAGATCACCGACGCGTAGCCGAAGCGCTTCGATACCGCAGCGCCGATCTCTCCCTTGGCGTCATTCTTGTGCGCCTTGTATTCCTTGTACTGGGCAGCGCTCAGGTAGCTGGAGTTGGAATCGAGCGATTCCAGCAGGCCGTGCAGGGCTCCGTCGGTCACCGCCGGAATATTCGGCTCTTCCACGTATTCGCTGCGCACACGCGACAGCACTTCGCTGTACACCGTCATCTGGCGATAAGCACCGTCATTATTCGATGCGCGGACAGCGTCCAGCCCGCCCACCATGGTGAAGATCAGCACAGCAGCGGAAGGGATGAGAATCACAGCTTTGATTTTGTTGGACATTCAGAAGTCTTCTCGCAACAGACAGTACTTCCCCGGGGAAGTTCCATCCATTATATCTCTTGGATGCCGGATTTCCTTCGTCTGATGCAGCCAAAACTGGCCTTTCGTAACCGTGTGGAATGTTATGTATAACGTCGGCGACACGCCCAGGCATTTCATTACGAAATCAGAATTCGGATGGCGGTGATGCTGGGCAAAGGATACTCCGCCCTAGATAAAGCAGGCCTAACCCTGCTTTACCACTTTTGGTGTATATTTTTGCCCCGGTACTCTTATGCGAAAAATCTTCATTCTTCTCGCCGTTTTCATTGCTTTAGCTCAGTTCTCCTTTGCGCAATCCGGCGAATGGAAGCAACTCTTCAATGGAAAAGACCTCGCCGGATGGAAACACGTTGGCCCCGGCGAAGACACCGTCACCTCGGACGGGCTGATCCAGACCCACGGCGGGATGGGCCTGCTGTACTGGGCCGGAGGCAAGGTCGGCAACTGCGTGCTCCGTGTCGTCTTCAAGATGCGCGATAAGAACGACAACTCGGGAGTCTACATTCGCATTCCTATCGAGCCTCGCGAAGCCTGGATGCCAGTGCACTACGGCTATGAAGTACAGATCGACAACCATCCCGAAACCTCCAACGAAGACGACTACCACGTGACCGGAACGCTTTATTCTTTGACCAAGCCGATGGCGAAACCCGGCAAGCCTGGCCCCGAGTGGAACACCATGGAGATCACGCTCGACGGCGATCGCACCCTGGTTTCTGTCAACGGCCTTAAGGTCACCGACTACAAGGAAGGCATGGCGGTCCCAGAAAGAAAGTTTGATTTCGAGCCGTTGCACGGCCCACGCCCGAACATGGGTTACTTCGGCCTGCAAAACCACAGCGACAATGACGTGGTGTTTTTCAAGGAAGTCGCAATCAAACCACTCAAAAGATAAGTATCTAAAAAAGGGGCATCATGAAAAAAAGCGATTTCTCCCGCCGCCAATTTCTAGGGATCAGCGCCTCGGCAGCCGGCGCGACTCTGGCCGCCAAAACCATATTCCTCAGTCCCGAAAATCTATTCGCCCAGGCGGTCGCACCCAGTGACCGCGTCCGCTTCGGCATCATCGGAATCGGAATGCAGGGTTCGAGCCTGTTGCCTGCCGCCATTCAGTTGCCGGGCGTAGAGTGCATCGCGGCTTGTGACCTCTACGACGGGCGCCATGCGCTCGCCCGCGAAATCGTCAACAAGCCCGATCTTCCCGTCACCCGCCGCTATCATGAACTGCTGGAGAATAAGGAGATCGACTGCCTCATCGCCGCCGTCCCCGATCACTGGCACAAGCAAGTCGTAGTTGACGCAGTCAACGCCGGCAAAGACATCTATTGCGAAAAGCCCATGTCGCACTCGCCTGCTGACGGTGTGGAGATGGTAGCTGCGGCACAGAAAACGAAACGTATCGTGCAGATTGGTTCGCAGCGCGTCAGTTCCGTAATTTGCGCCAAGGCGAAGCAACTAGTAGAGGAAGGCAAGCTCGGCGACCTGATGATGGTCGAAGGCTGGCTCGGCCGCAACGATCCCACCGGTTCCTGGGAATATCCACCGCCGCCGGATCTGACTCCTCAGACCCTGGACTGGGACACCTGGCAAGGAACCGTTCCCAAGCGTGCATTCGATCCCAAGATTTTTGCCCGCTGGCGCTGCTGGAAGGAATACGGGACCGGTGTCGCCGGAGATTTGCTGGTCCATCTGATCAGCGGCATGCAGTACATACTGGGGATCAACGAAGCTCCCAGCCGCACCATGGCCATGGGAGGCATCCTGCGCTGGAAAGACGGCCGCAACATGCCGGACGTCCACGCCTCGCTTTTTGATTACAACGGAATTCCCGCCTACATGCGACTGAACCTGGGCACCGAAATGCCGGAGACTTATCGCTTCCAAGGCTCGAAAGGCATCATCGAAGTCACCGAGTTCAGCGTGACGTACACCCCGCAAACCGGCGAGGACAGTGGTCCGAGCTATTACGCCAATGCGTTCCCCAAACCTCTGCGGGACGAGTACATGAAGAGGTGGCATGCAGAACACGATCCCAAGCCGGGAAAGGAGCCCGCAGCGGAAGCGGTCGTGTATCGCAGCGTTTCTTTCGACGATGTGAAGCCACATCTTTCGACATTTTTCAACGCGGTGCGCTCCCGCAAGCCGGTAACCGAAGATGCCGTTTTCGGGCACCACGCCGCGCTGGCCTGCCACATGGCGAATGAGTCTTATTTCCGGAAAAGCCAGGTAAGCTGGGACGAAGGCTCGAAGAGTATCAAGAGTTAACTACCTGCCCGCGCAAGGACGGGGCTTTGCCCCGTCCTTCTCACCTAATCGACGCTCAGAACCGGGAATTAGAAACTAGTAACTAAATTTCCAAACGCCGCAAGGGCCAGATCAACACGTCCAGACGCCGGGAAAAATGCAACAGAGGAGTAACCGCAGGCAGAGGAATACCTTCGGCCATGGTATTCGCATCCACCTCCCATTCCGCATCTTGAAGTGGCCACTGCTGGTGATGAATCTCTGCCCGAAACACCTGTCCTTCAAAAACCGTATAAAGACAGTAACGCTCGGATAGCCAGTGGGGCAGACTTGACGGCTCGCGCAATTGAACCGGTGCGACCGGTCGATAACGTCCCCGAAACTCCGCCGATGAATTGCGGCGTTGCGCGGCATAGTGAATCCAATCCTGATCTTCCCTCACCGACATGCGGGCAGGAAAGTAAGGAAGATGGTAGAACTTGCGCGCCGCCTTGACTGCCACCAAACTTGCCGCGTCCAGGCTGAAGAAAAATACGCCGGGCTTTCCCTCGAGGATGACGTAGGTGCGGACATTCAACTCAGGAAACTGGGACAGACGGGGAAACGCCGGCAATCCCCGCGCACGTATCCCGCTCATGTGAAACGGTGCGATCGCCAGCCAACTCATCCCCTCAAAAAGATCCAGAGGGAGTTGCGGCGGCACCAGACCCCGCATGAGTTTCGGATCGATTGGCCAGTGCGCGAATAACAAGTCGTGCCATACCTGCCGCATGATCCAAGGGCCAAGTGGGATGGGCCAAGGCCGATGCGCTGTGAAATCGAGAGGATTCAAGCGACAATTCTAGCGCTGATGTATGGCGGACACTCTTGTCCGAGCATACGGCGCTCAAGCCATCAGGGGCTACTGGTAAGAGTATCCGCCCTACGCAAAACAAAACCGGAGAAGAATTTGCATTCTTCTCCGGCCGGTAAAACTAACTTCGAAAAACTACTGCTGCTCGTCCAACTCGACATTGTCGCCGACGTGGACATCTTCCAGCGCAAACACAATCATGCCGGTAGCGGTAGTAGGAGTAGCGCTCAGAATCACCACTTCTCCGACGGACCGACGGGGGAGGTCGCTCACGTTAATGGCGACGCCCTTGGTGCGGGTCAGGAAGTTAGGGTTCATCGAAGGCGGATTCTTTTGCGTGTCCTCCGTAGTCGATGCTTTGAAGGAAAGCGAATCGACTTCATTCTCGCGGTCAGCTTCATAGCCTCTCACCGCGCGGAAGTAGTCGCCCGTCTTCACTCCCTGGTTGGTTCCGACATTCAGATAAACTTTTCCGCCGGTTCCGAGTTCGGTGTCGAAGTCCTTGGCCAACACAATGCGGCCGGCGGTCTTCGCGTTGGGAACCGCGTAGCGGTCAAAGCGAACGGGAAGGTGATACGAGACCGTCTGCTTCTCAACAAAGGGAACCGCAACATCCCCGGGCACGATAGGATCGCAGCTGAATTCAACTTGCGCGATCGCCATCTTGTTGCGAGTGTCGATGATTTTTACGCGGGCCAATTCGGCGTAGGGCTGACCCATGGTTTTGATCAACTTGTCCTGGCCTTTGAAAGCCTCATGACGATTCGGATCGACGATCTCACGCAGAATTGCATATTCCTTGTCCGTCTGGTAGCCGCCCCCGGCCAGATAAATCAAGTCGCCGTTTACGAAGCGGGTGGTGTTTGGCGTGTTGAGGCCGCCGGCGACATAGTTCGCGTTGGGCTGTTGTTGCTGGCTTACGAAGCCGGCACAGTACAGGTCGGCGCTGGTGGGGGCCTGGATCCGTTCAAACGGGAAACTTACGGCTGTGGGCGAAGTCTGCGGTCCGCCGGCGGCGTCGGGACCAGACTGCGCATAAGCTGCCGCGGTCAAGGAAAGCAGCAGCAAAAGTCCTGTTTTCTTCATGTTACCTCCCAGGCACTACCGCATCTCCGGCGGCGTTGCCCGCTAAGTGCAGATACTAAAAGGGTTGCCAGCCCGGACGATAACAACAGGCCGCAGGGTGGTCAAGGTTACGCCGGTGCCACGCCAGTACGTAAGAAAGTTTATTCAGGTAAAGTAGTGAGTTGCTTAATCCATTGTTGCATCTGCGTTTATGCGCCTGTAATATTCGCGCCGACTCTTATTGATGACAAGTGCACTCACCAGTTACGTACCCCGGGCCGCGCATCTGCGTCTGCCTCGAATTTGTGTAGCAGTTATTGGGACCGATGCCTCCGACATGGTCGATCGTGCGGAAGCATTGGTACGGGATAACCCATTCCTTGAGTTCAGGTTAGACTACCTGGCCAAGCCCGCCCTAGCCTTGGGGAAGATCAAGCACTTCATCGACTACAATCCGCAATCCATCTGTATCGCCACCTGCCGCCGTGTGCCCAGCGGCGGCAAGTTTAAAGGGTCGGTTGCCGCGCAGCTCGATATCCTTTCCAAGGCCGTCGCAGCGGGCTGCCAACTGGTCGACGTTGAGTTGCAGACCGCGGTCCGGTGTAAACCCTCACAGATCTCAGTCTTGCGCTCTCGCGGCAGTGTAATCCTGTCTTTTCATGACTTTAAGCAAACGAGGAACCTGGACGAGACCCTGGAAAAGATGTCCTCAATTCCGGCTGACTTCTACAAGATCGTCACTACCGCGACCACGCTCCACGACAATGTCACCATGATGAAATTCCTGGAGCAAAGGGGCGACCAATATTCCCTGGTCGGCATGTGCATGGGAGAGCAGGGCTTTATCAGCCGGGTTCTGGGAGTTCGTGCGGGCAGCGCATTCACCTTCGCCGCCATGAACGCCGAGGAAAAGACCGCCCCCGGCCAGGTTACAAGCCAGGTCTTGCGAAATACGTTTCGGATTGAGCAGGTAGACACCGCGACCAAGGTTTACGGCGTGGTGGGCGATCCCGTGGCCCATTCCCTGTCGCCAGCCATCATGAATGCGGCCATGCGGCGGGAGAATGTCAACGCCGTTTACGTCGCACTCCATGCCAAAACGCTCAAGGATCTGCTGGCTTGTGTGAAGGACATTCCAATTCACGGCCTCTCGGTGACCATGCCATACAAAGAGGCGATCCTGAAATACCTGGACAACACCGACAGCCACACCACCAAGGTTGGCGCTTGCAACACCATTGTCCGGATGCAAGACGGGAAGCTTTACGGCTTTAACACGGATACTGCCGGCGTGGTTCGTCCGCTGGAGCAGCGCATCACCATCGCCGAATCAAAAATTCTGGTGTTGGGAGCGGGTGGCGCCGCCCGGGCGGCGGTGTTTGGATTGAAAGAGCGCGGCGCGGAGGTCTACATTCTGAATCGCAATGTCGCCAAGGGACAAAAGCTGGCGCGGCAGGCGAGGGCGCGGACCGCTAAACGGCAGGATCTCAAGAAACTCAAATTCGACGTCGTCATCAACGCCACTCCGGTGGGTATGGGGGCGAGCCGCGAGTCTCCGCTCAACGAGAACGAAATAAACACGCAATACCTCTTTGACATGGTTTACGACCCGTCTGAGACTCGCCTGATGGAATTGGCGAGGGCACGTGGCGCCCAGATCATTCCTGGAATAGAGATGTTCGTACAGCAGGCGGCGCGGCAATTCGAGATCTGGACAGGTAAACCTGCCCCTGGAGATGAAATGCTCCGAGTCGTTACCGGTGAATTGAACGAAAGAGCTATGACCCGGTCCTATCAGGAGCGTAAGAAAAAGTAAGCGCTTTCACTCTGTTTGCGCTTCGCGATTTTCGCAAATAGCCGTAAGGAAATCGTTTACGTAAAACGTTTTCGCGAAAGCTTCGCCCAGATGCAAGCTGCCACGAAATGGTTGCAATTTATACCTATTTCGCAGTAAGATGCCTGTCGGACGTGGGACTGTTAGAGCGTTCGATCTCGTCGCAGAACCGCCCTTTCTTCCTAGGTAACAAAAAGGTCGTAAGCCAACTGTAAACGGATACTTGGGCTAAAAGTCCAGTACCTCAAAGGTTCGGAGTGACCTCATATGGCGTGGTACGCTTACTGCATTACCGAGCACCAAACCCTCTCCAATGGAACCCGCACCCGGCGCCCCTTCTTGCTGGAAGGCATTCAAGGCGTCAATGGAGCCGCGGTCCTCAGCTACCCCAGTGGTGACTTTGCAGTCATCGTCAGCGAATACGACCGGAGCGATGCCAAACTCGAGGAGAAACATGTTCTCGAGCACGCCCGGGTCGTAAGCGTTTGTTTCCGGACGGGCACGGTACTGCCTTTCCGCTTCGGAACCATCTTTGATTCGGACGACGCTCTCCGCCAGGCCGTTCGGACCAATCGCCGCACTTTCGGACAAAGCGTAGAAAAACTACGTGGAAAGGCCGAAATGCACCTCAAAGTACTGGTCAAAGGCGACTCTCTGCGTCGCGTTCTGGCCGAAGTACAATTGCCGGACACAGTTGGCGGCGATTACCTCATGAAGTTGAAGGAAAAGGCCTCCCAGGATCGGGAACGCCAGACCAAGGCCCGCGCCCTGTCGGTGCAGGTACACAAGATGTTCAATCCGCTGGAGGAAGAAGTCAGCTGCAAGCGGGTCGCTTCCGATGGCATGCTGATCGACATCGCTCACCTCATCGATTCCAAATCCATTGAAAAATATCAAAACCGCTATTCGACGGCTGCCCGGCAGCTGAAGAACTGCGAAGTCGTGCTTAGCGGCCCTTGGCCGCCTTATCACTTCCTTCCCGGCAAGCTGCGTACTGTAGCCGGTAACTCCTAGCACTCCGTACGGTTCGCGACAGTCGCGAACAGAATGGGCGTGCAGCCAATGTGCATGGATTTGCACTTGGGGAAAAATTCGGGGAACGGGTTTAATCGCCCTTTCCCCAGTTTTTTTGCCTAAGCACCATGGTTTCCGGGAGATAGCGAAGCTGATGTACCGTTCCAGGACGGTATACGATTGGCTTCGCAAGTGCTTTATAGGAAGCAATAAAGAGAGGCCGCATAGAGGTGACTCTTCTCCATTCTTCTCGCGCTCTTCGTTTAAGCCGTACCGAAACCCGGTACGACCCCTTGCATCGCCCCTTCTCGATTCCTTCCTAATCGCCTCTTTTGAATCGTGGCCCCAGCGATGGGGCCGCTTTTTTTTTGGCCGAGACTAGATGGAACCGATACCACGGTGCTTCTTGCTCTGATTTCGAAAATTGAACTTACGCGCAAGCCACCCTATGAGGGCGAACTGGCCAGTGAAGATCACATGGCCTGCGACGATACCAAGATAGGCTGATTCGCCGTCCGATGTTACGCCGACCAACTTGATACCGATGGAAAACGCGACCAGCGCAGCGAGTGTTCCCAGCACTATCATCATCGGCATCCCTAGGTCGGGTTTGCCGGGACGAACCCTCACGATCATTACCGCCAACGCAATTCCTACCGCAATCTCCAAAATGAGCACAAGCACGGCGCGACGAAGTATAGTCCCAACTTCGCTAAACTCAGCCTCTCTTTTGTGGAGTCGTTTTGCTCGCGCCTAGACGCGGTGTTCCCACGCCACGAATCTGTGGAAGCGCGATAAACTCTTGGACGATGGCCTCCCCCAAATTGCGCACGTTGTCCCTTTTAATAGTCAGCCTCGTGTTCGCTACGCTAGCGATGAGACAGGTCGCACCCAAGCCACAGGCGGCTAGCATTGCTCAAGAGCCACCTTCCGCTGAAGAAGCCTACTCGCCTCAGCTTCGCAACGAACTCAAAGCGCTTCGGGACGCTGCCCTAACCAGTGACTATGCCTGGGGACAGGTGGCGCATATCACCGAGAATATCGGGTCCCGTCCAGAAGGTTCGCCACAGGCCGAGTTCGCGGCCAACTATGTGGCTGACGAACTACGAAAGTTGGGAATGGATGTACATCTGGAAGATGTACAGGTACCGCGCTGGACTCGCGGCGCAGAAACCGCCGAACTGGTTGAGTATCCTGGACAAGTTCCGGGCACGACCCAGAAGATCGTGCTGACCGCGTTGTCAGGCAACAATCCGACGCCTCCGGAAGGCATTACTGCGGAAGTGGTGGTGGTTCGCACCTTCGACGAACTGAAAGCGCTGGGCGAGCAAAAAGTGGAAGGCAAGATCGTTCTTTACAACGAACTCTATGACAAGAAGAAGGCCGCCGCAGGATATGCCTTCAAGGCTTATGCCGAGGCGGTTGTCTATCGCGGACGTGGCGCCAAGGCCGCAGCCGCGTTAGGGGCAGTGGGATCTCTGGTTCGCTCGGTCGGAGACGCGGACTATCGTATCCCCCACACTGGAGGCAGCACCAAAGCGGGCATAGCGGATGGCGCGGTAACCGCCGAGGACGCGGAGCTGATCGCTCATCTCGCGGCACAGGGAAAGGTTCGTATCCATCTAGTTCTGACGTCGCAGACCGGAGCGCCGGTTCTGGGCCACAACGTCATCGCCGATATCAAGGGTTCGGAACATCCGGAGCAGATTGTCGTGGTTTCCGGTCACCTGGATTCCTGGGACCTGGGCAGTGGCGCCATCGACGATGCCGCCGGCGTCGGAGTAGCTATGGAAACCGCGCACTTGATTCACCAACTCAATTTGCATCCCAAACGAACCATTCGTGTCATCGCCTGGATGGATGAAGAGAACACCGGCAGTGGTCAGACCGCTTATACCAAGGCCCACGGCAGCGAGTTCGGCAACCATGTGGCCGCGATAGAAAGCGATTCCGGCGCGGGACATCCGCTGGGATTTGAGGGGAAGATCCCCAAGGCGGCGGTGCCCTTGCTTCGGCCCATGCTGGCGATTCTTGCGGGCTCCGGTTCCAACCTGCTGAACATTGTCGACGACAGTCCCGAGGCCGACATCACGCCCATGGCTGAATCGGGCGTGCCGGCATTTGGGCTTCTCCAGGATGGCCGGGACTATTTCAAATACCACCACACCTCGGCGGACACGCTCGACAAGATCGATCCACAGGCTTTGCGGGAGAACGCGGCGGCTATGGCGGTGTTAGGCTATGCGGTGGCTGACCTTCCTGCGCGATTGCCCCGGTAGTCACGCGTCATTACCACGAATGACACTAAGGTACACGGAGGAAGCATCACAATCTCCGTCGGGTACCTTAAAGTTCCTTCGTGGTTATATTTCGCATTGAAACGATTTTGTCCGATAAGATTGGCGGATTCAACTTTTCCCTCGTTTCCATTCTGGAGCTCACGTGTCCAACCCATCCATTGTTCGGGTTGACGCATCTCAATTTATGCGCATATGATTTGCCTTTGCATTTGACCGATTGGCTAAATCCAAGGGAACTGGGAAAGCGGCCTGCGGGCCGTTAAGTTATTTTATGGAAAAGAAAAAGCTGGACCACTTCCGCAAGCGGCTCGAGGAGCGACAACAAGATCTTCGACGCATGGTGACAAAGACCGAGCAGGACGGGCGCACTGTGGACGAGGATTCGGCCCAGGACATCGCTGACCGCGCGGCCAGCTCCTACACCAAAGAATTCTTGTTTTCGCAGAGCAATAACGACCGCCAGATTCTGCAAATGGTGGATGGCGCACTGGCCCGCATCCGCGAAGGCAGTTTTGGCGAGTGCATTTCCTGCGGAAAAGAAATTAATGCCAAACGGCTCGAAGCCGTGCCCTGGACGCGCCACTGCATCGAGTGCCAGGAAAAGCTCGAGCAGGGCCTGCTGGAAGAAGCTTCGACATAGATTTGCGGCTTCACGTCCGGGCAGCCTTAGCGTTGTTGCCGAAGCTCGACTTACTTCTTCTCACCATCTCCAGGCGCAAATTCATTCCAGTCCCATTCAGAAGGAAGCCCTGCCCACGCAAAGCTTGAACGGGGCACCCTTAGAGTTTCGATAGACTAAGAACCTGTCGCTTGTTTTTGTGCCTTTTGTTCCCAGCGTAGCCTCGCGACTACCAGGCGGATATCTTCAAATGTGGCCTCCGGGGAAACGGCTTCTTTAATGACCCGCAATCTTTCCGTGCCCACTTTGGCGCAGGCGATCTCGATTTCGGCTTGTCTAGCCTGATCAACCCATCCGGGCTTGAATTCAAGCTGGCCGCTCTCAATCAACTCGGAGACCGCGTTCACTACCGTGGAAAGCTGGCGGCCGCGAATCAGCGCGATGGAAGCGAAGGTTTCGCCTTCCTCCAGCAACCGTTTGGTTTCCATGGCGGGACGCGATACCGGCCGCTGGGCCCCGGTGGCGCGGGCGCCCTGGTGAAAGCGCTCCAGAGCGTCCATCAGTTGTGGTCCGTACATTTCCGTTTTCCGCTCCCCGAAACCGCTGACCTTTAGCAAATCACTTACGGTCGCAGGAGGCTTGGCGCATATCTCCTCGAGCGATGTATCATGCATCACCACGAATGCCGGCGTGCCCTGGGTGCGTGCGGTGTCGCGCCGCCACTGCCGCAAATAATCCCGCAACCCGGGATAGGCCTCCGATATGGCTGCGAACTTTGGTTGCACCTTCCGCCGGGGCGCAGTCCTCACTGGCTCGGCTTGGATATTCAGCCAATCGGGAACTCCACTGCAAATGTCACAGGCATCACAGGAAGACCATTTCGGTTTCTCACCGAAATGTTCGCAGATCATCAGGTGGCGGCAGCGTTTTGAATCAGCAAACCCGCGGATGGTGTGATAGCGCTGCCAGGCGCGGTCTTTCTCAGCGGGGTCCTCGATCTGCTGAATGAAATGAGCCAGAAGTGCTGTGTCCTGTTTTTGCCACAACAAGAGGCAGTCCGCGGGAAGTCCATCGCGCCCAGCACGGCCCGCCTCCTGGTAGTACTGTTCAATCGATTTGGGTAACGACAGGTGGATGACGGCACGCACGTTAGCCTTGTTGATGCCCAGGCCGAAGGCGATGGTTCCGACTAAAACCCGTACTTCGTCGGACATCCATACTTCCTGATTGCGGCGTCTGTCCGCAGATTCCATCTTGCCGTGGTAGGCGATGGCCGCGATGCCGTTCTCCGCCAGGTAATCGACGGTCTGCTCTACCCGCGCGATGGTCGGAGCATAGACGATGACGTTGCCCTCGGGATAATTGCGCAGCGAAGTAAGCAGCTGAGGAAGCAGTTCACGGCCATTTGATTCTTTAACGACGTAGCGCAAGTTCGGGCGGTGAAAGCTGGCAATGTATTTGTGGGGATCGCGCAACTTGAGCTGATGGAGAATATCGTGCCGTACCCGCTGCGTGGCGCTGGCGGTAAAGGCGGCAATCGGTTGCCCGGGAAAATGGGTGCGCAGCCGGCTCAGTTGCCGATATTCCGGACGGAACTCGTGTCCCCACTCCGAAATGCAATGCGCCTCGTCGATGGCAAAAAATGAGATTGGGGCGCCCTGCAGCCAGCCGATACAGTCCTCGCGCGCCAGTCGCTCAGGAGATAGATAGAGGAGACGATATTCTCCAGCACGAGCCTTCTGCATGATCTGAGACTGCTCGCTGGACGACATGGTGCTGTTCAGCACCGCCGCCGGAATTCCCATCTGCGCCAGTTGCGCAGCCTGGTCCTGCATCAGTGCGATCAAGGGCGACACCACCACCGCAAGTTTCCCGTGCACCAGCGCCGGCAACTGGTAGCACAACGATTTGCCTCCCCCGGTGGGCATCACGACACAAGTATCGTTCCCGCCCAGCAGACTGCGGACTATGCGCTCTTGCAAGGGGCGGAACGAGTTGTATCCCCAATAACGGCGCAAGGGTTCTATTAGGTCGGCGTCTGCAGGCATGGTTCTCAGTATAGGAGAAGCGGGCATGAGGCCAGTATTTGCCGCGGTGCAACTTTACCGAGAGGCCAAAACGGATCGGGCTAGTAAATAAATACGAGTGCCGTTCGTCGCTCAGGAAGTTCTTTACGTCATACCGTATTCAACCACCCGGTATTCGGAACGCCGAACACCTCGGTGGACGATCCCAGCTTCGGAACGATTAGCTACACATCCAACTCGCCCCGTCAGGTGCAATTGGGATTGAGAGTGAGCTTCTAAACGTACCGCGAGGGGGCCCCATTCAAGCTTTGCTTGGGCGGGGCACTCTTGAAAAGCATCACAACGGAGACAAGTCATCATCGCGGCCGTCATTCTTGGGTTGCGCGAATCGGTTTTCCAGATATCGCCGCGCCAGCTCCTGGCCGCCCAGGCCGAAGGCTAATGCCAGCCCCAACATTAGCGATCCAAACACGATGGCAAATGCCAGCAACATCGTGTCCTCGCCAATGCCCAGGGCCTCGACCCCAACCGAAACCGAGAACAGGATAATCACGGTGCGAATCGTCAGGCTAAGTATTTTCGGCGAGGGGAGATTCGCATTCACCGACGCCAGCAAGGCCGCGCGCGAGAAGAAGCTTGAAGCCAGCAGTCCGAAAAAGAACACGAACAGCGCTATAAACAGCCGGGGCAGGAACGCAAAAAAGCGTGGAATCTGCTCCTGAAAACCGGCTACTCCCAAAACGCTGATGCCCACCAGGATGAACCCCAGCCATGCGATCCAGAACACAAACCGGCTCAGCAGCTCGGACGACGCAGGCAGCGCCGCCTTCTTCAGCAACTGGCTGGCGCCGGCGTCCTCCGAAAGCTTGTCGAATTTAGTAACGCGCAGAATGCTGCGGAGAATGGACCTCAGTACATATGCAATAACCCAGCCCACCACAACGATGACCAGCATCACCAGCAAGCGAGGTAAGAATCGCGCGACACTGTGCACAATGTCGCGGGTCGCTTGAGTCAGTTCGTTCACGATGATCTGCCACATAATGCCCTCACTTCCCTGTTTCCCACATTTCCAACAGATACGGCTTTAAGCTTTCGAAGCTTAAGCAAATTGCTTCCACGTTCTTTTCAATCTCTACCCCGGACGCGTCGCGATTTTCCAGCACAAAGGCCAGGGCCTTGCCGCGATAAAGCGGCGCCAGCGCCTGTATCACGTGGTCGCGGCTGATGACCGCCTGGTGGTGAGACGCAGCAAATTCATAAACCGTCGTCGCCCAAAGCTCATTTGGAAAGACGAACTCTTCCTCCGGCTGCAAGGCCAGCGCCTTAAGTTCAGCCAGGGTAGTGTCGTAAAGAATCGAACGCAGCACGGGATCAAGTTCAGCCACGCCGGTTGCAAACATCTGATGCAGCCGCTTGCGATTGACGCGCAACGGTTCGAGATTGACCTCATGCTCCACACCGATGGTGGGAACCGGCTGCGACTCTTTCACCGCGCTCCACACCGCGAAATTTTCCAGGGACGCAAACAAAACCCCGACCGTTCGCCGCATTGCTGGAACCAGCTCTGCGGCTCCATGTTCGATCCGCTCCCGGGTGCCAAGAAACGACTGCCCCACCCGGAAATCGCCGCTCATGGCCGACAGCGATAGTTGCAATTCGGCGCCCATCCGTCCTACGTCCGACGGGGTAGGCTCTTGCGCCAAGAACTGCGTCGCCAGCCGGCCCGAAAATGCGAAGTCGGTGGGAATCGGCTCCCGTAGCCTCTTTCCGTACATTGCCCGGGTCATGGGATAAAGCAGTGTGCGCACCAGCAAGGCGTCGAACTTGTGCCGGCGGTAAATCGGTGTGATCAGATCGTAATTTTCTTTGGCCACTGGACGCACCAGCCGTTCCACCCACTCCGGTTCCATATTTGTGGACTCCGGCGAGATCACAACCAGTGAACTGGCACGTAACAGATCCGCCGCCGCGAGGATGGTGTGCAGCCCCCCGCCACTGCTTTCCCGGGAGTATTGAGTACTGATGCAGTGCAGGGTACGGAGCGAGGAAAGATTCGAAACATGCCGCATGTCGCTGATGGATGCGGCGCGCACCAGTTCCTGGGTGCCATCTCGCGATCCACCGTCAGCGTTAACCACCACAGTACGCAGACGCGGAAAATAGCGCAGCAATCCGGCTCGGACCGCCTGCATGACGTTTCCGACCGTCTTCGCGTCGTTGAAAGTGTCCAATCCGACCAGCAGGTCCACTTCGCCGACGTTGATTAGCTCACGAAGAAAATCATCCGTCAGAATGCTTTCTTCGACCAAACCAAGCCTCCACCTTTTTTGAACCTGCGATTCCGCAGTCCGGTTGATATGTTCAGGAAATGTTCTTCAGCGCTTCAAATGCGTCTCAAGCGGAACCAGAAGAACTCGTAAGGACCCATGGTCAAAAGATACGGCAAGTCACCGATTCGTGGAAATAGATTGCGCCCGAACATCTCAATCAGCACGTTGCCCTTGTAACGTTTAAGGTCGAGCTCCACCGCCTGCGCCGAGCTCGAAAGATTATTTACGATCAGCACGGTTTCGCGTCCTAACTGCCTCACATACGCCAATACCCGGTGGTTGGCAGGATATAAAAACTCAATTGAACCTCGCCCAAATACCGGAGTCGACTTCCGTACTTTGATCAGCCGCTTCATCCATGACAGCAAAGAATGGTCAAAGCGCTTCTGTGACTGCACATTCAATGCCTGAAATCCATAGACCGGGTTCAGCATGAGCGGGCTGTACACCATCTCTGGATCCGCCGAAGAAAACCCGCCGTTCCATCCCCCGTCCCACTGCATGGGTGTACGGACTCCGTTGCGGTCGCCCAGATTGACGTTATCGCCCATTCCGATTTCATCGCCGTAATAAACAATGGGCGTCCCGGGCAGTGACATCAGCATGCCATTCATCAATTCGATCCGCCGCCGGTCGTTGTCCAGTAGCGGCGCCAGCCGCCGCCGTATGCCAAGGTTTAAGCGCATGCTCTTGTCCTTGGCATACTCGTCGTACATGTAATCCCGTTCCATGTCGGTGACCATCTCGAGGGTCAGTTCGTCATGGTTTCGCAGGAAAATGCACCATTGGCAGGATTCAGGAATTGCCGGCGTCTGTTGCAGAATCTCCGTGATCGGCTTGCGGTCTTCCAGCTTCAGCCCCATGAACATCCTCGGCATCAGCGGAAAGTGAAACGCCATATTGAATTCGTCACCATCCCCGAAATAAGGACGCAGATCAGACGGCCACTGATTGGCTTCCGCCAGCAACATTCTTTCAGGATAGTGCTCGTCCATCCGCTTGCGCAGGTCTTTAATGACCGCGTGCGTCTCCGGTAGATTCTCGCAATTTGTACCCTCGCGTTCCACCAGGTAGGGCACCGCGTCCAAGCGGAAGGCATCGACACCCATGTCCAGCCAGAATTTGGTTACGTCCCACATTTCCTCACGCAGGGCGGGATTGTCATAATTCAAATCCGGCTGGTGACTGAAGAAACGGTGCCAATAATATTCCTTGGATACCGGGTCCCAGGCCCAGTTGGACATTTCGGTATCGATGAAAATGATCCGCGTGCCCTTGTAGCGAGTGTCAGTGTCGCTCCAGACATACCAGTCGCGTTTGGGATTGTCCTTTGACTTCCGCGATTCCTGAAACCAGGCGTGCTGATCTGAAGTGTGATTCAGAACCAGCTCGATGATGACCTTGATGTTCCGCTGATGAGCCGCTTCCAGGAAAAGCTTGAAGTCATCCAGCGTGCCATAGCTCGGATGCACCGTCCGATAGTCGGCGATGTCGTAGCCATCGTCGCGCAAAGGCGATGGAAAAAAAGGCATTAACCAGATGGCAGTGACACCAAGATCCTGCAAATAGTCGAGCTTCTGGGCAAGGCCACGGAAGTCTCCGATGCCGTCTCCATTGCTGTCGTAAAATGTGCGGACGTGCACCTGGTAAATAACCGCATCCTTGTACCAGAGTGCGTCCTGTGAAGCTGGCAAGCCGTCTCCCGAGGTTAAGCAGTCCCAAGAATTCGAGCCTACCACATCAGATTGAATGGTTTAAGAAAGGAGGGCAGGGAGGCAAAATCTCCATTTACCACAAAGTGACATCCAGAACCGCGGTTCTCCTCGGGCCCTACCGATCAATCGTTCTATCGATCTATCCGCGAAGAGCCGCGAAATCTGTGATGCTTTACCGGACCTCCGCCAACTCGATCCGGAGCTTGTGGGTAGCACGGAACAGAGTGTTCTTGATCGTACCCTCGGTAGTCCGCAAAATTCCCGCCACCGTCCGCAGCCGCATCCCGTGGTAGTGCTTCAGCTCGAACACCACCCGCTCGCGAGGAGATAACCGCCGTAGAGCCCGGATAATTGACTGCCTGACCTCGCGGCTGATCACACTGCGCTCCGGGTTGGAGGCCGCGCTTCGATCCGGCATCCGCACCACGACAGCCTCCTCCTCGCCTTCGGGAGAGATCGTGGTAGTGACGTCCCGCTGCCGCGAACTCTTTTTGCGCAGGTGATCCAGGCAGAGGTTGGTCACGATGCGGTACATCCAAGTGTAGAACGAACATTCGAACCGAAAACTGGCCAGATTCATGTACGCCCGTAGAAACGCTTCCTGGTAAATGTCCTGTGCGTCTTCCTGCGATCCGGTAATGTGCATGGCCAGCCGCAACACCGGCCGGTCATAGAGCCGCACCAGTTCCTCGAATGCGGAGGTATCGCCCTGCTGCGCTGCGCGGATCAACCGGAAGTCGTCAACCCGCGATGGCTTCGAGGCCGCCACACTCTCAAGCTCGATGACAGGCGCGCTCACAAAAGCCAGGGTGTTCCGGCTATTGCTAAGCGTGGGTACGGTGCAGATTTCCTCGCTCATAATCATCACTCTCACAAAACAAACTTGTAGCCAGTGCCGTGAATGGTCAGGATGAAACGTGGCTCATCCGGTTTTGGTTCAAGCTTTTGACGCAATCGCACGATGTGGGCATCAACAGTGCGCGTGCTCGGAAACCGGTCGTAACCCCAAACGTCTTCCAGCAACCGGTCGCGGCTCAAAGCCTCGCCCGCGTGACAGAGAAAATATTTCAGCAAATCGAATTCTTTGGAGGAAACCTCGAGCGGCTTTCCCTTGCGCGCCACCTGGCAGCTTCGCAAGTTCACTTCCACGTCGCCGAAGGAGTACTCCTCTTGCTCCTTCCTCGGACCGGCTGACCGGCGTAATACCGCCTTCACCCGAGCCAGCAATTCGCGGATGGAAAATGGCTTGGTCACATAGTCATCCGCTCCCAGTTCCAGTCCGACGACTTTGTCGACTTCCTGCCCGCGCGCGGTCAGCATGATTACCGGAATCGACGGCCGCTTCTGCTTTAGTTGCTTGCACACATCGAGCCCGCTCATTCGCGGCATCATTACGTCAAGCAACACCAAATCTGGCGACTCATGAAGCGCCTTTTCCAGCCCGGAGACTCCGTCGCTGGCCGTGATCACCTGGTAGCCTTCGAACTCGAAGTTGTCACGCAGCCCAGCAACCATGTTGGGCTCGTCTTCGACAATGAGAATTTTCGCCATGACTCTTAAGCAACCACCGGCTGTTCTTCGTGCTTGAGCGGCAAAACGATCGTGAATTTGCTGCCGCGCCCGGGCTCGCTGTCTACCGAAACCTCGCCCCCATGAGCGCGCACAATATGACGGACCAGCGATAGCCCCAGCCCGCTTCCCTTGGTGTTGTGCACCAGCGGATCGCCCACCCGGTAGAATTTTTCGAAAATCTTCTGATGCTCAGGATCAGGAATTCCCATTCCGTGGTCGATCACCTCCAGCTTCACCGATCCGTTATGCCGGTAGAGGTTGACGCCGATATATTTCTGGTCCTGCGAATACTTCAGGGCATTGTTCACCAGATTCAGCAAAGATCGCGCAATTGCTTCCCGATCGACTCGTATCGCCGGTACGTCCTCCGCAATCTGCTCTTCAAATGTGAATCCGTTCTGTTCGATCTGGTAACGGTAAGACTCCAGCGTGTTCCGAACCAATTCCCGAACATCGGTTTCGCGAAAGTCATATTCCTTGCGCCCGGCTTCAATCCTCGAAAAGTCCAGAATGTTATTGATCAGCGCGGTCAGGCGTTCACTCTCTTTGCGGATGATCTGGAAATATTCCTGCCGCTTCTCCGGACTTGGAATGCGCCCTAGCTCCAGAGTTTCCGCATACAGCCGGATAAGCGAAAGCGGCGTTCGCAACTCGTGCGACACGTTGGAAACAAAATCCGACTTCAAACGTGCCAGGGCCACTTCCTTGGCCACATTGCGATGGGTCAGGATAATTCCCGCTGCCAGCAGTAACGTAAGGGCACCCAACGTTAGAAAGCTGGTCCGCGCAAAGCGCTGTCCAATCGCTTCCAGTGTGGTTCCGCGCAACTTGATCCCCAGCGTTAGCCCTTGAAACGCACCTTCCAGGTTCCGCTCCACCTCAGGAACCCCGCCGTCCCAGCCCACTCCCGCGGCCAGAGGCGTGTTCTCATACTTCATTCGGATCATCATGACCGCTGGATTCTTCTCGGCCTGATCACTCATGTTGCGGGCCAACACCGAATTCAGCATGTCGGGCAGCATCTGGTCCCGCAAATACTCGGCATCGAAAGCAAAGCCCGCAAGTGCCGGCTTATCGCTTCCCGGGTCTTTCTTCAGGAAAAGCGCTACCGCCTGGTAAATCCGTTTGTCGCCGCGGTGCACCGGTTGGCCAAAGAAGTAGTAAGGCATCTGCTTCTTTTCCATGCCTTGCAGCTTTTCGACTAAATCTTTGTACTCAAGCTTGATCCAGTTCTCGTGCATGCCGGAAAGATCGGCGGCTTCCCGCTGAAAATCCTCGTCCTTCATCCGGTACTGTTGTGATCGGAACACAATCCCATGTTCAGGGTCATAAATGAAAACGTGCGCGATGGCGGGATTAGCCGCCAGCAGTCGATCCATTTCCACACTGCATGCTTCGTTGGGATCGGGAAACTGGGCGCGGATCTCATCGGCGATTTCATACGCCTTCTGATTCATGTGCTTCTCAGAGATCGCCAGTGTCTGAAAAAAGTCCCGCTGAAAGGCAGCCTCAACCTGCCGGTCGCGCTGAATGGAACGCAGGTGAATGACGCTAAGCACAACCAGCGCAGCCGCTGGCAGCACAACTGCCAGTTCGAGTGTGAGGATTCGCCGTGCCCGTTGCTGTTCCGGCCGTTTCATTGGCGACCTAAACATAGTTCAACGCCCACAGCAATGTGTCAATTGCCAGTAAAAAGAAGTAAAAAGTTGTGAACTCGGAGTTGTTAGCTGGGAACCGGGAACTGAGATTTTAAGAACTAACTATGAACGCTGCAACTCAAGGTAGCCGAAAGTTAACCGTAACGAATGTCTGCGCTTCCATCACCTGCCCGTTCATGACGTAAGGCTTATACCGCCATTGTTTTACCGCGCTATAAGCCGCCTGACAAAGCACCAGGGGCCCATTAATGACCTTCAAATCCCGTATCGTGCCGTCTTTACGAATCCAAGCTTGCAGCAACACCGATCCTTGCAATTTCGAACGCAAGGCCTGCGCCGGATAATTCGGCAGCACCCGCTGCAACACCATTTTCTCCGCCGAGTCTTCCGTCAGGCTGATCGGTTCAACGTCGCTCATTAGCGACGTGGTTGGCTTTACGGCGCTGGCGCGCGCCCCTAACTCCGCTTCCATCGGTGACGCCAAACTTGCCGGGATGCTGGGGCGATCCGCGGTCCGAGGTGCCGCCTCAGGTTCCGGTAGACTCTCTGCCGCCAGAGTCTGAATAGTAGCCGGTTCCTCTTTCGCTGGTTCCAGCGATGCTTCAGATTTGGGCTCGGTTCGAGCCGGCGTAACTCGAATCGTCAACCGTGATTCTGTTGGTTTCCACTGAACCGAAGCTACCTCGGGCTGAGCACTTGACGCCAAACGTACTTCCCCGAGGGCGCGTGTAGAAGAAGCCCGGGCTTTCAACGTGCCGCTAAAAACGTAGCCCGTCAATCCTGCCGAAACTAACGCCGCTCCCCAAACGAAAAGCCGCAGCCGTGGTTTTGCTTTGGCAGGAATGGCGTCGAATGGAATCCCCAGCCGATTGAAAAAACTGTCTTTTTCCAGGGTACCGAACGTGAGATTCATGCCGACTTCTTCGTCAGACATTGGCCGCTGCTCTTGCATCCACGCTTTCTTCGGCGGCTCCGGAATCTGTGCAGGCGGCGCAATCGGTATGGCTGCCACCTTCGGCGGCGATGCCACGGGATGAATTGCCAGGGCGGGTGCCCAACCTTTCATCCGGCCCATGAAATCGTCCGATGTCAGCAGAGCGTACTTGGTATGCCCCGGCTGAACCGGCTTGGGGATCACGATCTGCGCACCCGCTTGCTTGGCCGCCGCCACTGCCGCCGGCTTTGCCACCACGATCCGGAATGCATCGTGATTGCATTTCAGCTCGCGGGCTGTCTTGATCAGGAACATGGCTTCCACACCATCGTCCCAATCCGTGATGATCAGCTCAAAGCTGTGAGTGGTAATTCGTTCAACCGCCGCAAAAATCTCGGGGCAATGATCGACGGAAAAATCCAACTCCCGGAGGGCCTGCGCCAGGCGGCGGGACGTCTCCGGATCAGAAGAAAACAAGAGCGAACGCTGCGGCATCAGTTCGAGGTTATGCGCGTCTCCCCCGCCTCACAAGTTACCAAGCACGCGTCCCAACGCGCATTTCAGCACGCCGATCCCCTGTCCCAAAGTACATGGTGGCGTCCAAACACCCCTATTGGCAAGCCTTTTCAAGAGTTGCCCTTGAGTCACACCCGCTCTATTACTGCTGTACTCTTGGTAGCCCATCCGACGGGTGTTTCAATGAAGGCGATCGCGATTCCGCCAGACCTTTGTCCGGGTCAGGGCAACAGACAGCAAGCGGCCGTCGTATTTATGGCAAAAACTAAACGCCCGTCTGCCTCTACCCCCAAGCGCAGCATGAGTTCCGTCCCACCCGAAGCCGAGGAGGCCAGCTTTCGCCTCCTGTTCATGAACAACCCCCAGCCCATGTGGGTTTACGATCTGGAAACTCTCGGACTTCTGGAAGCGAACGAAGCCGCCAGTCGGCACTACGGCTACTCTCGCGAAGAATTCCTTCGCATGCAGATCACCGATTTACGGCCCAATGACGACGTGCCCCGCTTGATGGAAGATATCGTGCAAGTTCGTGACGATTGGCAATACTCCGGCGAATGGCGTCACTTGCTTAAGAATGGACGCATAATCGACGTGAGCATTCGCTCCCACACCCTGCAGTTTCGTGGCCGCAACGCAGTTTTGGTGGTGATCAACGATATTACGCAGCACAAACGTAGCGAGAACGCTCTTCAAGAGGCGGAACGGAAATACCGCCATCTGTTTGAGAAGGCCATCATCGGAATTTTTCAAAGCACTCCCCAGGGACGATTCACCAGCGTCAACGAGTCCCTCGCCACCATGCTGGGGTACGACTCGCCCTCCGATCTGATAGAAAATGTGCTGGATATCGAGCAACAGTTCTACGTCGATTCCAAGCGCCGCCACGAATTCAAGCGTCAACTCGAAGAGCACAATACACTCCAGAGCTTCGAGATTGAGGTCTACCGCAAAGATCGCAGCAAGATGTGGGTCTCGGCCAACGTACGCGCGGTGCGGGAAAACGGCGAAATCGTCAGCTACGAAGGGAGCCTGGAGGACGTCAGCCAGCGCAAATTGCTCGAAGAGCAGTTTCGACAATCACAAAAAATGGAAGCGGTAGGCCGCCTCGCCGGCGGCGTCGCTCATGACTTCAACAATGCCATCGGCGTCATCACCGGCTACAGCGAGCTTCTGCAGTTGCGTTTGGCTCCGACCGATCCCTTGCATAAATACGCGGACGAGATCGCCAAAGCCGGACAGCGCGCAGCTTCCCTCACCCGTCAACTCCTGGCCTTCAGCCGCAAGCAGGTGATTCAGCCCCAAGTGCTCGACCTGAATGTGATCGTCGGCGAAATGGACAAAATGCTCCGGCGCTTGATTGGCGAAGACATTCAAATCACCTTCTCCCGTTCCCCGCGTCTCGCTCCCATCAAAGCCGATCACGGACAAATCGAACAGATCCTGATGAACCTCGCCGTGAATGCCCGCGATGCCATGCCCAAGGGCGGCAAACTCTTCATTCATACTGAAAATGTAGTTCTCGACGAGACCTACAGCCGTCAGCACGCCTATGTGAAAGAAGGCCATTACGTAATGTTGAGCTTCAGCGATACCGGCGGCGGAATGGACAAGCAGACCCAGGCCAAAATTTTCGAGCCTTTCTTCACCACCAAAGATCCCGGCAAAGGCACCGGACTCGGGTTGTCGACGGTCTACGGAATCGTCAAGCAGAATGGCGGATACATCTGGGTTTACAGCGAAGTCGGCAAAGGCGCGACTTTCAGAATCTATTTTCCCCGCGCCGAAGGTGTCGAACACGGCACAGAAAAAGAGGCTGTTCAACCCCTTCCGCCGAGGGGCACTGAGACCGTCCTCCTGGTCGAGGACGAAGATCCCCTACGCCAGCTTGCGCGCACCTGCCTCGAAACAGGAGGCTACAAAGTCTTGTCTGTTCCCAATGCCAAAGCCGCGCTGGAACTGATCGAGCAGACTCCCGACCCCATCGATCTGTTGCTCACCGATGTCATCATGCCCGGTATGAGCGGACGCGAGTTGGCGAACATCGTCACTAGACTTCGCCCGGGAATAAAGGTTCTGTTCATGTCCGGCTACACCAACGATCTGATTGCCCAGTATGGTGTTCTAGAAGCCGGTACTCTTCTGCTGGAAAAACCCTTCACCTTGTATTCCCTGCTTGACAAGGTCGACTCCGCGTTGCAGACCACGGCCCGGGCAGTCTCTGCGTCGGTCTCGTAGCTTCTACTTAGTAGCTACAAAAATTACTTAGATCGCCGATTACTGTGCTCGCGGACGCGAAATCGGTCTAGAATTTGGCTAACGCACTGCATAAGTGCTGAAAGCAGCGTAATAGTCCAGGGGCTGCTTCTCCCTCTCCCGGAGTTCCGTCTTGAGAAAAATATCTTTACTGATGTTGCTCGGCGTGTGCCTTTCCGGCTCTCTGCACGCACAGACGACTTTCAAGTGTTCTGGCAGCAATGAAGACATGATGAGCTACTTCCTCATGGGTTATCCCGATCGCATTGACAACTCCATGGCCTCGCCAAATGCGAATCCGATCTACAGTTCGGTCACGCCCGACATTGGCGCGGGATACCCGCCGCAGGGTTACTTCGTCTGGACGAAGGGCGCATCAGGTTATCCCTGGGACGTAAAGACTTTCGACAAGAACCGAATCTACGACCGGTCCACTGAATTGGTTTGGATGGATCCAACCACCTTTAAGCGCTTCAACAAGGATCTCCCACTATCTCCTCGGTGCATCTCGCCAAATGGCGGCAGCGCAACCATTAGGACCAAACAACAAGACTCTGCCTATAGCTTCTACAGCGATTGCACTGTCTATCAGACCGCCGACCTCAGCTATGTCACCACTCAAGTTTCCAAACCGGTCATGGCGGACACCGGCGGCAACCTGGGCCAGGTCAAGACCCGCACTTTGACCTACAGCTACTCTTGCAACGCCAGCTATTCCAACTGTCTCTACAAAGAAGTCTACAGCCTTGGCTACAACGTAGGACTCTACGATTGGAAGTACTACGTATCGCAAAACAAGAAATGGCAATTGGTCCAGGACTCCATAATCAACAACTTCACCCTCGGACAAAGCGTCCCCATGTTCACCTGCCCCAACACCTACCAATAATTACGAGTCGTGTCCCAAGAGGGCGGTTTCCCGTCCAACCGCACACCTTGATCCTCCAAAAATCTGCCGTCGAAGCCGACCCACGACTCTCGTGCTATCGTCTGCAAATGCGCAAATCGCTTCTGCTGGTGCTAGTGCTGGTCCTGGCCGCGCCCGTTTTCGCCAAAGACAAATTTCTGAAGCCCGGCCCTATCCGCCTCGGCAAGGACGGACAAAAGTGGGCCGAAAAGACTCTCAAGAAACTTTCCCTGGAAGAAAAAATCGGCCAGCTCTTCATGCCGCGCCTGAAGGCTGAATTCCTCGGCGACAACAACCCTTACTTTCAGGAACTTCGCGACAGCATCACCAAATATCACGTCGGCTCTTTCATTATCACCGTCCCCTACGACCCGCCATTCCTCTACAAGACGGGGCCATACGAAGCCGCAATCCTTCTCAACCGCCTGCAGCGTGAATCGAAGCTCCCGCTGATCATCGCCGCCGACTTCGAACGTGGCGTCACCATGCGGGTTACCGGAGGCACCGACTTTCCCGCTGCCATGGCCTTCGGCGCTGCGGGAAAACTCGACTACGCAGAATCTTTCGGCCGCATCTCGGCGCTGGAAGCTCGCGCTCTCGGCATCCACTGGAATTTCTTCCCGGACGCCGACGTCAACTCCAACCCGGCAAATCCCATCATTAACACCCGCTCCTTCTCAGAAGATCCCGGGGAGGTCGGCGACATGGCCGCCGCCTACATTCGCGGAGCCCATGCCGGAGGCGTACTGACCTCGGCCAAACATTTTCCAGGGCATGGCGACACCGCCACCGACTCGCATCTTGGAGTAGCCCAGGTTACCGGCGATTTACCGCGTCTGAAATCCGTCGAACTTCCGCCCTTTCAAAAAGTAATTGAAGCCGGAGTCGATTCCGTCATGGTCGGCCATGTGAGCGTTCCGGCCCTCGATCCCGATCCCAATCGCGTCGCCACCACCTCGCCCGCCATCACCACCGATCTGCTCAAGAAGCAACTCGGCTTCCACGGCCTGGTCGTCACCGACGGACTCGACATGAACGGGCTTACCCGCCTGTACGCCACCAACCCCGGACGCGCCTCGGTCGACGCCTTCAAAGCCGGCAACGATCTCTTGCTGATCCCCGCCGATTTACAACTTGCCTTTGAAGCCATGGTACAGGCGGTACATAGCGGCGAGATTCCGGAAGCCAAAATTGATGCTTCCGTGCTGAAAATCCTGCAAGCCAAAGCCACGGTCGGACTGGACAAAGCCAAACTGGTTGATCCTGAACAGCTTTCCAGCATCTTGGGCAAGCCGGAAAACGTCGCCTCGGGACAAAAAATCGCCGACGACTCTCTGACCCTGGTTCGCGACAATGGCAAGCTTCTCCCCCTGAAACATTCTGGAACTGTTGCCGCCGGACCTGCGTATCAATCCATTGAGGCCGGGAACCGGCTTCTGCTGGTCATTTTTTCGGAAGATGTGCGCACCGAGTTAGGCCGCTATCTCGAACGCCTGATTCGTGCCCGCGTTCCCGATGTTCGCGTCATGTACGTGGACTCGCACATAGCCAACGCCATGTCAGAGCAGGTTCTTAAATCAGTCAGTGACGTCCAATCAGTCGTTGCAGCTGTGTACATGGTTCCGAATGCAGGTAAGGTCACCGGAACCGGAATTGCCCGCGACACCACCGGAGCCCTGCTGGAAAGCATTTTGCGGTCCGCCGGCGATAAGACCGCCATGGTGGCAATTGGGAGCCCTTACGTCGCCGAAAATTTCCCAGCCGTTCAAAATTACCTCTGCACCTTTTCGAATGCGCCCGTCTCCGAAGCTAGCGCTGTCAAAGCACTGTTCGGAGAAATTCCAATTCACGGCCACCTGCCGGTCACGATTCCAAACATCGCTGCTCGCGGCGCGGGAATCGAACGGCCATCCTCAATTGCAGGAGAGCATTCCCATGATTGACAAGATTCAGTCCTACGCTACCTGGCGTCGCGCCTATGCCTTCGCCCTCGCAGCCATACTGGTATTCCCCGCCTGCAATGTGGACGTTAAGAAAAGCGAGAATGGCGACGACAAGAATGTGGACATCAAGACCCCGGTCGGAGGACTGCACGTCAGCAAACAGGTTGATCCGCGCGACACCGGTATCTCCGTCTATCCCGGCGCGCGCATGAAGGAAAAGACCAACAATGGGGATGACAACGCCAACCTCGGCATTTCCACCGGATTATTCGGTTTCAAAGTCGTAGTCGTTCACTTCGACACCGACGACTCACCGGAAAAAGTTGCCGCATTCTATAAGAACGACCTGAAGCGCTATGGCAGCGTCCTCGAATGCCACTCCCGCAACTCAGGCGGCCATGCTGGCATGGAATTAGGCGAACACAAATCCAAGCCAGTCAGCTGCGACCAGGACAACAACGGCAAAACCATCGAAATCAAAGTCGGCACCGACGAAAACCAGCACCTGGTAGCCATTGAGCCCCAATCCAAGGGCACCGAATTCACCCTGGTAAGAGTTCAGGCCCACGGCAACGACACCATCTAGTAATGGTGTGGAGACGGGCGGCCCTCCGCCCGTCCACCCAACCACAACCACACCCCCTAACCTTGCCCCCTCTGCCTACCCTCTAGTACCTTGAAACTCCATGGAACACGCCTGCGACAAGTGTGGAGCCCCGGTCGAGGAAGGCACCGCCTTCTGCCCGCACTGCAATCGCCCATTAATCCGCGTCGATTTCTTACCCGAAGCCACCCCGATTCCCGCCCCGCCCCAAGTCCACACCGGACTTCAATGGTCCCGTGCCTTGGCCCCGGTATTCTTGGCCGGACTGATTTCCTCCTTCCTGATGCTGTTTCCTCTCGGTGCCTTCGGCCTGGGAATGATACTCGGCGGCATCCTGTCAGTGGTCTTCTACCGCTGGTGGAATTCTGGAGCCGACCTCACTCCCGGCATGGGTGCCCGTTTAGGCGCGATAAGCGGCGTAATCGGATTCGTGATGTTCCTTTTCTACATTGCCCTTTCGGCCACCGTGCTGGGCGGCGGACCGCAACTGCGCCAGGCATTGACCCAGGCCATCGAACAATCCGCCAGCCGTGCCACCGACCCGCAAGCCCAGCGCGTCATGGAGTTCTTTCGCACTCCCCAAGGCTTTGCCACTGTCATGATCGCGGCCATGGCATTCGCGTTCGTAGCATTCCTGCTCTTAAGTACCTTGGGCGGAGCTTTGGGCGCCGCCCTGCTCCGCCGCAAGCCACGCCAATAGCTTGCTGTGTGTAATCTGGGCCCTGTGTGGTTAAGCTTTTGCCTTTCCCACCCGGCCCCGGCACCCATTTCCCCTTGCACCCCCGCCAATTCGGCGTTAACATGCGCGACGCATACCCGTTAGGCAAAAATCAAGAGGTGACCTATGGACCGTACCCGCTGGGTTGCTGTGATCCTGTCCGTCTTCTTGTCCCTTCCGCTTTGCGCCCAGGTAGACAAAATTGTCATTCCCGCCGGCACTCCTGAGGATCAGGCCCTTCAAGCCATCGGCACCGAACCCGATCAGCAAAAGAAGATGGCGATGTATGACGAGTTCCTGCAGAAGTTCTCTGCCAATCCCACCGCAGTCGTCTACGGAAACTGGCAGCTTGCCCAGGTCTACCAGCAAGCCGGGGACAACCAGAAAGCTCTCGAATGCGGCGAGAAGGCCCTGGCCGGGGCTCCCCACAATATCGACATCCTGGTAACCCAAACCACCATCGCCCAAGGCCTTAAGAACGACGAAAAGATATTCGACTATTCTGTCCGCGGCGGCGATGCCTTCAACCAAATCGCTAAACAAACCAAGCCAGAGGGAACCAGCGACACCGAGTTCGCCAGCCACGTCGATCAGGAGAAAGAGGCCGCCCAGAATTCCCGCGAGTTCCTGGAAGTAGCCGCATTCAACGTCATCGCCTCGACCAGTGACGCCAAGACCCGCATGGCCTACATCGAGAAATTCACCCCGGCATTCCCCGCTTCGCGCTTCGAAGCCCAAACCGTCTCCTACGCAATGATGTCTCTATCGCAGCTAAATGACATGCCGCGACTGATTGCCTTCGGCGAAAAGACTCTGGCCACCACTCCGGAAAATCTGCCCGCCCTGCTTCTGCTGGCCAACGCCTACTCCGATGACCCTAAGCCCGGCAGCCTGGCCAAGTCAGTGACCTATGCACAAAAGGCAGTCACTGTAGCCAAGGCCGACGCGCCCGATGCCGACGCTTCGCGCAAAGCTTCGGCGGGAGCCGCCCACTCCACCATCGGCTACGTCTACATGAAGCAGGACAAGACTGCCGCCGCCATCCCGGAGCTGAAATCCGCGACCACGCTCCTGAAAGGCGCCGACGAGCAGTCCTATGCCGTCGCCCTCTATCGCCTGGGATTCGCCTACGCCAAATTGAATAAAGTGAATGAAGCTCGCGACACGCTGACCGAGGCGGTCAAGATTGCTGGACCAGTGCAAAAACCCGCACAGGAGTTGCTAACCAAGGTAAACGCAGCCCGCTCCAAAGGCACAGTAGCCCAGGCCCGCTGACCTCGAGTGGACACTCATGGCCGCCAGCCGCCCCCAAAGGTCTAGAGACGTAGCTCCGCTACGTCTCTGCTTACACCAATTGCGAATCCGAAACAGGAAAAACTCTACTTCTTCACCAACTCCGCCGATAGCAACTGCGCCTTGGTTGCCAGATTATTCGCCCGCTCCAGATCGCCCATCTCGGCCGCGGTCTTAGCCTGCTCCATATACGTCTTTACCTGTTTCACCATATCTTCCTGGTTGGAATTCAGCTGTGCCCCCGAGATGCTCTTCAAGTTTGTATCCGCCGCACTCAGCAGATCATTGGTCTTCTGCAGCTGGGACGAGGCCTGCTGCTCGGGTACGCTGGGAGATATCTGGTTCACCGGTTCGGTGGTGCTGCCGTCGCGCACTACTCGCTTTGGTGGCGCTTCTTCATCCGTGGGGTCGGCCTTCTTTACGGTTGGGACCTTTTTCTTTGGCGGAGCTTTCTTCTTTTTGGTGGTCGGCTTTTTTACCGGAGTTTCGGCTGCGGGCGAAGGAGAAATTTCTCCCTGGGAGGGCGTCGTCGACTCTTGTGAGGGTTTTGATCCCTGTGGTTGCTCCTGGGCCTGCGTCCTCCGATTGGCACTGGAATCTCGCGCGCCCGACGCCAATAAGAGACACACCACCACCATGCTGGCCAGAGACATATATAGATTCTAGTAGTTCTTTCTCAACCGCGCTGGAATTCTAGTGGACTTCCGACTTTGCGAACATCCCCCCAGAGTGGGGGTGGCATGGCACGGCCAAGTCGCGGAAAAGGCCGGATTTACGTCGCCACGACCTCCCGCTGCGGCTCAACGTGCAACTCGATTAACGGCAGCCTTAACCGGAACGTGGTCCCCTGCCCCCCGGCCGACTCAAACTCGATGGTTCCGTAGTGCCACTGCATAATCTGGTAAGTCTGGGCCAGTCCAATCCCCGATCCGTCTTTCTTGGTGGTGAAATAAAGCTCAAAAACCTTCTCTTGAAGGTCAGCCGGAATACCCGGGCCCTGGTCCCGAATCTCGGTTTCAATCAATTCTCCACGGCGTTTGGCCGAGATCGTCAAAGACCCGCCATTGGCCATGGATTGCACTCCATTCAGCACAATATTCAGCACCGCCTGCTTCATGAAGTCGGTATCGACCTTCACTCCCAGCGGCTGGTCGGGCAGCTCTTTCCGGATGGTCACTCCGTGCTGGGCCGCATCCGGCGACGCCAGCATGACTACGTCCTCCAGCAGCCGGCGGAAATCCATCTCCTCGACGTGCAGGTCGCGCGGCCGCGTGAAATCAACCAGGATCTGCACTACCCGATCGAGCCGGTGAATTTCGCTGTCTATGATGTCCATATGCCGGCGAGTGTCCGGATCGACTTCCTTCAACTTGTTTTGCAATAGTTGCAAATGCAGCACGATGGCATTGATCGGGTTCTTAACCTCATGCGCTACCCCGCGCGTCAGCCGCCCGCTGGCCGACAACCGCCGCGACATTTCGATCTCATCCTCGATCCGTCGCACCGACTCGGTGTCACGCAACGTCAGCAGCGCGCCAATCTGCGCCCCGCCTTCCTGAATAAAATCCAGCGAAACCTGGATTCTCTTACCTGTCGTCGCTTCAATCTCACGCTGTGCCACCGCCCGCCGGAATTGGAAAGCTTCCAGCAACATCTGCCCAATCACCGTGTCGGAGGAAAAAATTTCGCGCGCAGTCTTGCCCAGAAGTTCACGCCGTGGTCTACCCAGATAGCGTTCCACCGATGCGCTCACCAGAACCACCCGGGCATCACGCGTAAATAGCATCAGACCGTCCTGCAGGTTGGCCATGATCTGGTCGACGTTGTCTTTCAATGCCGAGAAAATTTCCTTGGCGTCCCGCATCTGCCGCCCCAGGTGCGCGATCTTGAGTGTTACAAGTCCATACTCATCGCGGCTGTCAGGATCGTCATTGCTGACCGGTTCCGGCTCACCCAGCGTCACGCTGTCCAGGCTGCGGTTAATATCTTCCAGTGGACCCAGCGCGATGTTTGACAGCCCAGCAGCCAGAATCAGGCAGATCAAAATCGCCGCCCCGGAAAAAATCACCGAATGCTGCAGCCGCGGCGTAATTTCACTCTTTAGAAAAACCGTCGAGACTCCTACTCGAATGCTTCCAAACGGCGCGCCATTCAGCTGCAACGGCATCTGTACGTCATATACGGTCGCCGGACTGTAAACCATCCTCAGCTGGCTGCGGAATTTCGCTGTCTGCACAACATTAAAGTCTGATCGCTGCGGCACCTCTTCGCCGATCAAATCCGGAGTGGTGTGAAGAATGGCCTTGCCGTTGGCATCCACGATGGCCGCGTCATAAATCATCGGCCAGTTGCCCACTACCGATTCCAGCAGCATGTTGAGATCGCGGTCCGTGCTCAAGTAATAGGAGAGGCTCTTGCGCACCGCTACCGGATTGCTGGTATCGACTTTCGTGCTGCTGAGGTCAGGCGCGGCATTCGTCGCCAGATATGCAAGTTGCGAGGTCAACCGGGCGGCAGTTTCATGCGCAGTCGTGATTCGCTGGCGTAGCAGCTGTGAAATGTAAATGTAGGAGAACACCGCCACCAGAGCGGTCGCCATAACTGTAACACCCAGTACGATTTTTGTTTTACGGCGCATGGCGATTACAAATCCACATTACTGAGAAATGGACTATGAACTTACAACTGAGTAATCCAGGACGATCTGTCGAAGAGTTCCAACTCATTCCACCCTGCGAAGCTCTTGTTAGGTTGAGCAAGATGGTCTACGCGCCTACTCGCTGCTGAGGGCTCCATCTTCCTGCGGCACCCCCGTTTCGGCCGCGGCGCTGCCGTACTCCTTCAACTTATTATGCAGCGTTTTCAGGCTGATGCCCAGAATCTCCGCCGCCCGGGTCTTGTTGTTATTAGTCGCTTCCAATGTCTTAATAATCAGCTGCTTCTCCGCCTCTTCCACCGTGGTACCAACCCCAAGGTGGACCGAATCCGGATCCTCTGCTGAGATCCGCACCGGGGCCTGCCCGAACCCCGGCGGAAGATGCTTAGTTTCGATCACCGAGCCTTCGCAAACTATGATGGCCCGCTCCAGCGTATTGCGCAGCTCGCGCACATTGCCCGGCCAGGTGTAGTTGCGAAACTGGTTGATCACCGCCTCACTTACCGCCCCAACTTTACGTCCGTGCTTTTCTCCCATTTCCGCCAACAGGCGCTGCACCAGGTCCGGAATGTCCTCGCGATGCTCACGCAACGCTGGCATGTTGATATTGAAAACATTCAACCGGTAGTAGAGATCGTTGCGCAACTCGCCGCGTGCAACTGCTTCTTCCGGAACCTTATTCGTCGCCGCCAACACCCGGACATCGACCGTGGTCTCTACTTTGCTGCCCAACCGGCGCAACTTCCGGTCTTCCAGTACCCGTAAGAGCTTTGCCTGGGTGGCCACCGGCATTTCCCCAATTTCGTCCAGCAGCAGGGTTCCACCTTCCGCTAGTTCAAAGCAGCCAGTTCGCCGTTCCAGCGCCCCGGTAAATGCGCCCTTCTCGTGTCCGAAAATTTCGCTTTCGATCAGGGTTTCCGGTATGGCAGCGCAGTTGATTGGGACAAACGGCTTGTTCCGCCGGGGGCTCAACTCGTGCACCGTACGCGCTACCAGCTCCTTTCCGGTTCCGCTGGCGCCTGTAATTAAGACCGAGGCCGTGCTCGGAGCCACCATCTCGATCAGCCGGAAGATCTCCTGCATCTTCTTGGACGCCCCCACCAGGCTCCCCAGGGATCCAGCGTCGCGCAGCTTCCGGCGCGTTACCTCCAACTCAACTTTGGTTCCCAGCAGATTCGAAGCATTTTGCAGAATCGTCCGCAATCGATTGGTATCAATGGGCTTTGTAATGTAGTCATAGGCCCCCATGCGCATGGCCTGCACTGCGGTATCGATAGTTCCCTGGGCCGTCACCACAATCACCGCCATGGTATGGGACTCGCTTGCCAGCCGCTCCAGCAGCTCCAGGCCGCCCATGCGTGGCATCTTCATGTCGGTAATGATGATGGAGGGGACCCAGCTTGTGACCTTCTCCAGCCCCTCGAGCCCATCCCTGGCGGTTTCAGTCCGAAAACCCCAGGCGGAAATCAGCTCCGCCATTCCGGTTCGTTCATTCTCTTCGTCTTCAACGATTAGTACTTTTTCCTGGGTCATCAATTGGCAAACCTGCAGCGACATTATTGAGGCTTGCTGCCTCAGCCCGCAAGTAAACACTCTGTCAGTCCGCAAAGCGAACAAATTTTAGTGTCGATCTGAGATTACCCACATGTCGCGCTCTCCGCAACCGCTGCGCAAGCCTCAGCATCTGATTCGCACGCATTGTTTCAGTAAACAATGAGTAATGTTGACAGTTAAAGCTGTGGGGAACGTTGGTATGCTAGTTGGGCGTGTATGGTAGGCCGTTGAAACGACGGTGAATTTTTTTATAGGATTTCGTTGTTCTACCCCGCGAGGCAATTTTGGAGGAAAGTATGTCACGTAATTTGAGCCCCCGGCGATTCCTACTACTAACTTGCCTGGGAATGCTGATTGTGTCGCTGTTCACCGCAGTATCTTTTGCCCAGGATCAACCCGCGCCCAAAGTGGAAGTGTTCACCGGCTATGAATGGCTTCATCCCGGCGTGCAAGTGCCCCAGCCTGGCCTTTCCCCCGACGCGCCTGTCGCCTTGAAACTGCCTGACATGCCCAAAGGGTTTGGCGTCAGCGCGACCTATAACTTCACCCCTGTCTTTGGATTCGAGGGCGACATTAGTCACAATTGGACTGACCTCGGCCATGACACCATCGCCGCCATCGGTCCCAAAATCACCTGGCGCACCGAGAACAACGTCAACTTGTTTGCCCACGCACTTCTTGGTTGGAATCGCCTCGATGTCAACGGCCTTACCACCAGCGACGCGCTTGGCTCTTTGGTCGGCGGCGGTATGGATCTCCGTCCCTGGAAGAAGCTCAGCATTCGCGTTTTTCAGGTTGACTATGTGTGGGCCGCTCACCACTTCCCGGCCGAAGCCTCGCAATCTTTCGGCGACCTCCGTCGTCCCCACGAGAACGGCGTGCGTCTCGGCACTGGGTTGGTCTGGAATTTCGGCGGCGCGCCGCCGGTTCCTCCCGCCGCCTCTTGCTCCATCCAGCCCAGCGAAGTGATGGTAGGCGAGCCGGTAACTGCAACCGTCAACACCAGCAACTTCAATCCCAAACACACCCTCACCTACACCTGGTCGAGCACCGGCGGCAAGATTACCGGCAAGGATACCAGCGCAACCGTGGACACCAACGGCATCGCCGGGGGCAGCTATACCGTTACCGCTCGCGTCTCGGACCCCAAGATGAAGAACGGCGGAGAAGCCAGCTGCAACGCCAACTTCGCCGTCAAGGAACCCCCGAAGAATCCGCCCAAGATGACCTGCTCGGCGAACCCGGCTTCTGTCCAGGCCGGTACGCCGGTGAACCTTACCTGCGATTGCTCAAGCCCGGATAACGTTCCTGTCACTGTCTCCGGTTGGACCGCAAGCGCGGGCACGGTCAACGGCAACGGCGCCAACGCGACCCTCGACACTACCAATGTTCCGGCTGGCCCTGTCACCGTGAACGCAAGTTGCGCTGACACCCGCGGCTTGACCACTCCGGCATCGACTCAGGTCGATATCCAATCGCCACCACCACCGCCACCGCCGCAAGCCAGCAAGTTGAGCCAGTGCGACTTCCCCAACGAGAAGAAGCCATGGCGCGTCGACAACACTTGCAAGGCGGTGCTTGATGACGTGGCATTGCGTCTGCAGCGTGAAAACGACACCAAGCTGGTCATCGTTGGCAACAACGATCCTTCGGAGAAGAGAAAGAACTTGGCTGCAGAACGCGCAGTCAATTCCAAAGCCTATCTCTCCGGCGGCGAAGCCAAGCAAGGCATCGACCCCAGCCGCATCGAGACCCGCACTGGAAACGCGGGCACCAAGACGGCCGAGTACTGGGTAGTTCCGACCGGCGCAAGCTATAGTGGCGAAGGCACCCAACCCGTGGATGAAATGAAAGTAAAAGCAGTCCCTGATCATCCCCGCGCCCCAGCCAAAAAGAAATAAGCCGCACGCTGAAAAGGCCGGACGAGAAATCGTCCGGCCTATTTTTTTGCCCCTAAACACTAATGGTTGATAGCTGCTAAAACCGGAAACCGAAGATAACGCCAGAAAATAATCCAGTTTCCCAAACTGCAGAAAACAACGTCACAATCGAGTCATGCAGAGTTGCTTCCAGCGCGACCGCAGCGCATCCGTAAGCACGCGATAAAACTGACAGACGCGCTGCGTCTCCCGATCTTCGGGCGAAGTGACCACGACCATCTTGTCAAAGTGAAATTTGTTGTGCGGTAACGTGCAGCGCAAGAAATCGTGGTAGTGATCGTACACCACCACCGCTTCCAGCTTGAAATTAGGGTCAGGGACATGCGCGACCACCGTCACGCAGAAATCATTCTCGTAACTCATGGCACCTCTTGGATCCAGTACTAGGTCAAAAAAGAAATAGGCGCAGCCTTTGGGCCGCGCCTATTTTTCTTGAACTCTAGGTTCAGCATAGCAAATTGGAAGGGGTAAATCGGACATCAGACGCGACGATATTTTTCCATCTGGAATGAGGAGCTTAGGAGAAATTCGCTGTTTTTAGGGGCTGGACAAGATTTTGTCCCAAAGGCTGTTTCGGGACTCTCCCGACACATTTCCGCAGTACGAACAGCCGCGGCGCGCCACCGAATCGGCTGCCTTCGCATGCTACAATGACCCGGCTAGCATTCCTCCGGCTGACGAAATATCCACCGGACTTCCCACTTAAACGCACAGGCGGATTGATTCTTTGCCCGACGAAGCCTCCAAGACTGCGATCACCTACGCCGACGCAGGCGTGGATATTGAACGCGGCAACCGCACCAAGAAGCGCATCAAGTATCTCGCCCACAAGACTTTCACCAAGGGAGTCCTCAGCGAGATTGGCGGCTTCGGCAGTCTCTTTGCCGTCGATAAGGAGAAGTTCCTCGACCCGGTTCTCGTCTCCAGCGTCGACGGGGTCGGCACCAAGCTGAAGGTCGCTTTCGACATGAACGTGCACACCACCGTGGGCGCCGACCTGGTCAACCATTGCGTCAACGACATTGCCGTGCAGGGCGCAACTCCCATGTTCTTCATGGATTACCTCGCCACCGGCAAGCTCGACTCCGACGTCATGGAAAAGGTGGTCGAGGGAATCTCCACCGCCTGCAAGCACAACGGGTGCGCCCTCATCGGCGGAGAGACCGCCGAGATGCCCGGCTTCTACCCGGATGGTGAATACGATCTAGCCGGGTTCATTGTCGGCGTAGTCGAGCGCAGCAAAATCATCACCGGAGCGACGGTCGAACCCGGGGACGTAATTCTCGGCCTGCCCTCAAACGGCTTGCACACCAATGGCTACTCACTGGCCCGCAAGCTGCTGTTTGAAGTGGCGCAGTACACTCCCGAGACCTACGTCAACGAATTAAAGGGCAAAGTCGGCAACGAGTTGATGCGCACCCACAAGAGCTACTGGCCGATCATCAAGAAACTGATTGCCGGAGAGTGCGTCTCCGCTCTGGCCCACATCACTGGCGGAGGACTGACAGAGAACCTCCCGCGGGTCTTGCCACGTGGCGTGGCCGCAGTGATCGAAGTAGGATCATGGCCTGTTCTGCCTATCTTTCAGCACATGCAGAAGCTCGGCAACGTCCCCCAAGACGAGATGCTGCGCACGTTCAACATGGGAATCGGCATGCTACTGGTGATCCCGGGAAAGAAATTCAAGAAAGCCCAGTCCGTCCTCGACCGCGCCGGCGAGAAGGCATACACCGTGGGCCGAATTGTAAAAGGCGACCGCAAGGTGATGTACTCATAGAAAGCTCGGGGGCCATATCTGCTCTTGAGGATGCCCCGTCCAAGTTCCGCTTTGGCGGGGTTTTGACTTATGGTTTGGAAAGTAACTGCTGGATGTTGGCCTCTACATCCTTCCTGTCCACCAACCCTGTGTAGGCGGCGGCGATCCTTCCCTCACGATCAATGAGAAAGGTGTCGGGCATGTTTTCGATGCCGTACTTCTTCGCAATCGCATCATCGCCCAAAACAATGCGATACGGAATTTTTGTGCTGCTGATAAATGGCCGCACCACGGTCCAGCCCTCATTGTCCAGCGATACGCCGACGACCTCCAGGCCGTTTCCTGCGTACTTAGGCTGGAACTCCGAGAACCATGGAATCTCCAGCTTGCATCCGTGGCACCAAGTCGCCCAGAAATCGAGCACAAGAACTTTGCCACGATAGTCCTTCACCGATATCACTTTGCCGGAACTGTCTTTCAACCCGAATTCGGGCGCAGGTTTTCGTTCACGTGGTGATTGCAGGCTCACCCGCACTCCCGATTCATCTCCCCGCGCAGCAATTCCAGCCAGGACAAGGGTAAACAAAAGAGGGCGGACTAATCGTATCCCACATGTTTTCGCTTTCATGAGTGTTGTCCTCCTTGCGAATCGAGCTGAACGATTCCGCCCGACTCGCTCCTGGTTCTGTGAAGCCTGGCGATTTGAGCCATAACCAGGTAGGCAGTAGGCCAATACACGGTTGCCTGCAGCAGTTGCACCGGCCAACGTTGCGAGAACGTGGGCCGCACTCTGAGGAAAATCCAAAAATCTGGATTTTGAACAAGCAACCTAATCGCTTGCCAGGGCAGCGATCCATATCAGTCCGCGAAGTGCAGGCCGGAAGTTCGTCATGCCAGCGCTTTTTCGGATTCCCCACAGTGCGGGGATTACCACAAGAATTGTTTGCACGATCACGGGCAAAACTTGCCGATAGAATGCGAGCGCAAAGACCGGAGCATTCAGAACACCAACAGAGGGCGTGCCGAAGGAGCGATGCAGGTACTGCCAATAAAACGTCTCGTAGAGGGGCGCGCCCGGGACAGTTCCAAGTAGCGGCAATAAAGAGAACAGCAGGCGATTTGTCTGCACTATCTTTTGCGACACCGCGCCAAGTACAAATCCGCCGGTCCACGCCCAACACGCGCCAGGGTCAACTGGCTGACAGCGCCTATGAATGCGGATTCCCCAAGCACTTGCCAAAACCCCATATTGGGGGTGTCGCTCCAGTGCCAGTTGTTGGCGTATATCCACAGATAAACCGAGCTCATCCCGGCTGTCCTTCCCGAAACAATGGAGAGCACCATGGCGAGCGGAAGGATCACGACGGCGAGAATTATCTAAGGCCGCCAATGCACCCACTGTTCGAATTGTCTCCAGATAACGAGACCAAACACATCGCGCACCGCATGACCGCCGGACCCTTCGCTCTCCGCAACGTCGCCAAGCACGATGTGGCGTTCGTCCGGTTCCAGCATTTCCGTTAACAAATTCAACAGCCAAGACGCGAGTGAGCTTGTCATCGGATGGCGACTCGATTGGTTTCCCTGTTTCTGCATTTAGGGAAAACCCTCGCCCAAGCCGAACTTGGACGGGGCGCCCTCGAGACTGGAGAAGGACCACAGGTGCCCTGTTGAGTTTCGCCTGGGGGAGGCGTCTTACTCCAGCATGCTTTGTGTGGACACACCCCATGAACTACGCAGAACAAAGAAAATCTCCTGTTCGCATTGCCAGCATAGTCGTTGGAGCGTATATTATGTCTGATTTCGTACTAGTATGTCTCCAAAGGACCAATCCGCCACGAACGATCTGACGCCGCTCTCTCCCGCCATATTCCATATCCTGCTCTCGCTCGGGGAAGGTGAGCGCCACGGATATGCCATCAAGCGGGAAATTTCGGCGCGTACCCAGGGCAAACTTAAATTGGGGCCGGGGGTGCTCTACGGATCCATCAACAAGATGCTGGAACTGGGGCTGATCGAAGAGTCGGATGAACGCCCCGATCCGCATCTCGACGACGAGCGCCGCCGTTATTACCGGATCACAGCCTATGGCCGAAAAGCGGCGCAGGCAGAAGCGGTCCGCATGCGCGAGTTGGTGCAGTTGGCTGCGGCCAGGTTTGGAGCGCCCCGGCATGCGTGACCGGTCTTTCTCAGGGAGGGTATACCGTTGGCTCTTGCGACTGTACCCACCCGGTTTTCGAGAGAACTATTCCGGGCCCATGGAGAAGGAATTTCGCGATGAAGTTGGGGAGGCGAGCGGGCCTTTGGCTCTTGCGTCATTCTGGGTTCGCCTTATTGCCGATCTGGCGGTTTCGGTTCCCGCGCAGCTTTCCCGCGAAGTAATTCAGGATGCGAAGCACACGCTTCGGCTCTGGTCCAAGCGTCCCTGGCATGCCGGGTTTGCGATCGCCGCACTCGCCATCGGTATTGGAGCGAATACGGGCGTATTTAGCGTGGTTGAAGCGCTGCTGCTGCGGTCTCTCCCCTTTCAGGAGCCGGGCCGGCTTGCCCTGCTGCATCAATTCATTCCGCCTCACGACAGCGCAAAGCAGTTTCACGATTGGCGGAAGCAGAGTACTTATCTCGCCGATGCCGTACTGTTCGAAGAAATCGACTTGAACCTGGATGCAGTTCGAGGAGTCACTCGTGCACACGTCGCGCAGACATCGGGGAACTTCTTTTCGATGCTGGGCGCGAAGCTGTTTCTGGGACAAGGATTTGACCCCGAGGACGACGTGGACGCCCCGGGAGTAGGACTGCCTGGGCGCAATGCGGTGGCGGTGATCAGCTACCGGCTATGGCAGCAACTTTTCGGAGGCGATCCGAAAGTTCTGGGCGCCACAATCAAGATCAATGGAAGTCCGCTCACAGTGGTCGGAGTCGCGCCTGCCGGCTTCGATTATCCGAACCAGGCGGCTCTGTGGAAGCCCGCGGCCTTCAGTCCGGGAAATAACGGCTGGGGAACCATCGCACGATTGAAGCCGGGCATTTCATGGTCGCAGGCGCGTGCCGCATTTGCGGTCGAGGCAGAGCAACGGTCGCCCGAACCGCCAGCAACTGATGAGTTCAGCCTCCGTCCAAACATGTCGTCCCTTCAAGACGGACTGGCAGGCCCTTTCAAGAACGCGTCGCTGATGTTCATGGGTGCGGTGCTATTGGTCCTACTGATCGCATGTACGAACATCGCGAACTTATTGATTGCCCGCACTGCCGATCGCGCAGCGGAACTATCGCTTCGCTCCGCGCTGGGAGCAAGCCGTGCCCGGCTAGCGCGGCAGTTGCTCGTTGAGTGCCTGCTGCTGTCATTGGTGGCCGCTCTTGCCGGACTGCTGGTGGCTGATTGGACAACCTCGCTCGCAGCCAAGGTTCAACCTCCGCCGCTCGGGGCGCAGTCCTATTCCCTTCTGGATGGGCGAGTCCTGGCTTTCACGCTCACTATGACACTAGTGACACCGCTCATGTTTGGCCTCTTGCCGTTGCTGTATATACGGCGCATTCATGCATTTCCCACACAAACATCCAGCGCGACCAGCGGATCGCGCTGGGTTCGCGAAAGCCTGGTCGTGGCGCAAGTTATGCTGACGGTGATTCTTCTGGCTGGATCGGTATCGTTGGGACGGGCCTTCATTCAATTGATGCGGATCGACCGCGGATACGACGTGAACGGAGTGGTAACCGTTAGCGTCTCCCTGGATGGCACGACCTACCAAATGAATAAGCGGCAGCTACCTTATTTTGAGCAGGTGCTTGACCGCATCCGCCGTCTTCCTGGAGTTCGCGCGGCGAGTGCCACGGAATTCCTTCCCCTGTACGCATCGAGCTTTGTCGGCGGGCCGTTCGGATTGGACGGCCGTCCGGCCAAGCGCAGCTCTTCCATGGTTCCTGTGATGTCGGGATATTTTCAGACGATGGGCGGCCGAATATTGCGGGGGCGGGAATTCACCGATGCGGAAGTCCGCTCCGGAGCCAAAGTTGCCGTAGTGAATGAGCGATTCGCGGCTGGCTTTGGTGCGCCGGAAGAGGCAGTCGGTCATCAACTCACGATCGGCAACGAAACTCCGTGGAAAGTAATTGGGGTGGTGAAGGGCACCGAGTACGAAACTGATCCAACCACGGCAAACGGAAATCAGGTCTTCATTCCATCGGTGAGTCCGGGCAGTTTCTCTTCAACGTTTGTGGCGCGGGTGGACGGCCGCGCGCAAGATCACCTGGCCATGGTGAGGGATGCGATCCAGTCGGTCGATCCGCGCGTTCCCGTATTCAGCGTGAAAACCATGCAGCAGCGGCTGGATGAGATCTTCGTTGCTCCCAGGTTCTACCGCACTGCGATTTGGCTCTTCGCGGGATTCGCGCTTTTGCTGGCGGTTATCGGTATTTACGGCATTGTTTCCCATGCAGTGGTCCAACGAACTCAGGAACTCGGGATACGCATCGCACTCGGCAGAACGCCCGCCCAACTTCGAACCATGCTCTTGTTTCAAGGCTTACTCATAGTGCTGATGGGAGCGGTCCCAGGAATAGTGGGGGCATGCCTCACCGGGCGTTTTCTTGAGACGGTGATTAGCGGGGCCAGGACGGTTGATTGGGAAACAGCCGTTAGCTTGGTGTTGTTTCTCTCCCTAGTAGCCTCGCTGAGCATCTGGTCGGCCACGCGCCGTATCGCTGGACTTGACGTTACTTCCATTCTTCGCAGTGAGTAGACGGAGTTTTTACCGCTTCAGCAAATCTACCGGCTGCCTTACGTCGTGGACGCGGAAATATTTCGCCAGCGCGGGATGCTTCGCCGCCACCGCTTCGTACATAGCATAGGCCACCTTGCGGTACGAGAAGTGGCCGGCAGGGCCGCTGCGCAGTTCAGAGATGTAGACAGCTTCGGCGAAATCCATCTTGAACAGGGTACGCTTGCGGAAGCCCAGCGGAATGGCATATTGGGCAGTGTGTTCGGCTTCTTTGGCGGCGCTTTGAGCCAGGAGGTCCACGGCGGCCGCGGTTTCCTGCATGACGGCGTCGTAGCTTTGGCGGATGCCGGCGCGGTCCAGTTCTTCGGGAGCATCGTGGCCGTGGCGAGTGGTGAATCCCTGGCCGATCTGGACGCAACGGCGATGGCGGTGCATGTCGCGGAAGCCGCCGATGTCCATGAGGATGTCGAAGCGGAACTGCTGGCCCGCGCTGAAAGAGCGCAGCATCTCGTCGTGGCGGCCACGATGGCGCAGTCCGAGGTCGATAATTTCGCGGCGGATTCTGTCACCTACGGTTTCGATCGCCTGGCGAATCTGACGGTAGGAATAATGGCAGTGCTCGTAGACCAGAGTGGTGGCGAGTTCGATCTCGAGCGGTTCCTGATCGAGTAAGTCAACCAGCGGAGCCGGTGTGATGGGCATATCTCCCATCAACTCAGAGGCTATGTGCTGCAACTCGCGCCGGGTCTCCCTCTCGTAGGCATTGGGATCAGCATATTTCACCAGCGTGGGCGCGACCCGCACTTCACGCAACAATTCGCGCTCCGCCTGGTCACCAAGTTCTGGCGAAACAATGCGAATCTGCTGAACCAATCCGCGCAACGATTCATGGTTCACGTTGTAAGCCGGCGACAATGCGGCCTGCTTCAACAGTTCGCCGAGGCGGCGCACTTCCTGTTGCGGCAGCGACAGCAGGTGCGAAACCTGGTTCTCAAGAGTGCGGGCGTTGACGATCTCTCCCAGTGACGTATTGGTTGCGAGCGGCAGCAGGTAGCGCGATATGTCGAAGGCGCGGGCGCGAAGCGTGCGCTCGTAACTTTCCTGCTTCATCTCGGCGGGCTTGGGCGTGATCCCGACCAAGTAGCGGTAGGTGCTGTCGGAAATCGACTGATATTCGGTAAACAGTGCTTCGATGGTCTCGCGGTAGAGGGTGCTGGCAGAATCGTCCCCGCTGAAGTCCGGCGTGTAATAGCCACTCTTGTTGAAATCCTGATAGCGGGTAGAGCGCTCCTGGCCATCCCAGCGCTGCTCGTCGGCCACCGCAATGGCCGCAAGGATGCTTAGCCGCTCAATCGCCAGTGCAATGTGAGCGAGGTCGGCGATGGAGCGATGTCCGTACTGGAAATAAAACGTATTTAGAAATTTTTCGGCTTTCTGGGTGCTGATCTCCTTCAGCGATTCCTTCATCGACAGGGCGGAACGCGAATACTTCGCCATGGCATAGGCCTGGATCTCCGGCTCGGCTCCGTAGACGGCGAAGACTTCGACCGCGGGCTCGGAGGGCTTCTCGTTTTCCGACACGGGTGGATCAGTGACTTCCGGCATGGGCATGGCGACCTCGATTCAAAGGAGAGATCAAATCTTACTTGCCGTCTCTGTGGATAGGCAAACTTCGTCCTTAAGGGTGCCCGTCCACGCTCCGCTTGGGCGGGGATTTTGTGTTTGTTACTTGCTAGTTGCGCCTGATCGGCGCTCGATCAATCGTGTGCGCTTTGACGCTGCTTGAAGCCGCGCTCTACACCGGTTTCAGCAGCAACCTTCCAACTCCTGCGCGTTAGATCGCTTCCCAAGCCCCGCTCAAGGGGAGCTTGAACGTGGCGCCTTCGGTCACCGACCTAGTCCGCTATGTCCTGCACCAAACTAACCAACAAACCCCCGCATCTTATTGTTTCCGTGCGTGTTACTCTTTTTTTGCTCTGGGAGTTTGCTCCCCATTCTGCTTGTCAGTGCAGAAAAACAATTTGCGGCGGCTTCTGCGAACTGTGGAAGCGCTCTCTGATCTCGGCCCCGAGATGACGGCGGAGCGTGAGTTCCCACAACGCGCAGCCACCATGATCGGGGCGCTCATGCAGGCTGCGGGCGCCCGCGAAGGCGTGCTCTTCAATTTCAGTGACAAACCTGCGTTATTGAGTTCCATTGCCGCCGATGGTTTCGCGCTGATGCCTGACCCGGCTGTAATCCCTCTGCTTCCCAAACATGTTCATGCTCTGGCAACGGCGCGCCACCCGATCATTCTTGACGCGACTTTGTACCCTCAATATCTGAGCGCGAATGGCAATGTTGCTCCGGAACTGTTCAAGTGCATTGCGCCTTTGACTGTGGGGGGGAAACTGGTTGGGCTGGTCGCCCTGGGGCATCGCGAGGGCAACGCACTCTACGACGCGGAGGAACTCGATGCCCTGGAACTGCTCTGCAACTATGTGGCGCTGGCGGTGCAGAACCATTCGCTGCACCAGACGATTACCCAGCGGGTTTCTGAAAACCTCAAGTTGCTGGCTTCGATGCATGGCTTTTACGACAACACGCTGGAGGCCTTTGCCACAGCAATCGACGTAAAGCATGTGAACATTCACGGGCATTCCTTACGCGTGGGCCGTTATGCCTCGGCGATCGGCGAGGCCATGGGCATGGAAGTGAATGAAGTGGCGTCGCTTCGGTCGGCGGGGTATTTGCACGACATCGGCAAAGTCGCAGTCGACAAGCGCTTGTTTGGCAAGCCAACGGCGCTGGATGCGGATGAATTCCGCGAAATGGCCGACCACACCGTGGTTGGGCACCAGATTGTCTCGGGTGTGTCCTTCCCCTGGCCTCGAATACCTGAGGTGGTGCGCTGGCACCATGAGCGCAGCGATGGCTCGGGGTATCCCGACGGATTGCTCATGGGGGACGTTTCGATGCCAGTGCGCATTGTTGGCCTTGCCGACACTATTGACGCCATGACCAGCGAGCGCCCTTACCGGGAGCCGCTTTCGATCGGCGGAACCTTGAACGAGATCGTGCGCATGACGCCGCAGAAGTTTGACCCGGACGCGGTGCAGGCCCTGCTGTTGCTGATGCGGCGCGACGCCGCCGGCAGCAGCCGAGTGCCGTTTATTGAGGCCGAAGTGGCGCATCACATTGCCCCTTCGGATATTGATCAGCTGGCCGCGGCCTTACAGCACAGGATGAGTCATGGTCGTTTGTATTTGACTTAGGCTGCGATACGGCCCCCAAAATCCCGGCCCAAGCAGAGTTTGAACGGGGTACCCCTCCTCAGTCGATAAGCTCGCATTTCTCAGCACAACTTCCCTTCTTTGGCTGGGTTCATAGGCTCAGACATTGGTGTTTATGCGTCGAGCATTCCTCGTTGCGGTACTGGTAGTTATGGGGCTGGCCTGCGCCAGTGCCGGGTTCGGAAAGAAAAAGCCGAATGCTGCTGCGCTGGAGATGAACGAACACAAGCGCGTCTACCACGCGCTCAACCGTCTGACCTTCGGACCTCGTGCCGGGGACGCGGATCGCGTGATGGCGCTGGGGATCGACAAGTGGGTTGATCTTCAACTTCATCCCGAAGAAATTGATGACAGCGCTCTCGACGCCCGGCTAGCGCCGCTGCGAACCTTGCGAATGAATACGCGCGAGCTGGTGGAGAATTTCCCACCGCCGATTTTGATCCGGGCAATTGCGGAAGGAAAGCAGTCGCTGCCTCGCGATCCCACTAAGCGCGCCGTCTATCAGGCACAACTGGAGCGTTACCAGGCTAAGCAGGAGTCGAAAAATCAGACGGCCACGGCGGAGAAGCAAGAGAGTGCGGAGGACAGTGCAAACGATAAGCGCGCGGTGGATGAAAAGGCGCAGGAGCTTTTGGATCTGCCGCCCGACCAGCGGATGAAGGCAATTCTTGCCATGTCACCGGAGGAACACCGTGCGCTGGCGCGGTCGTCACGGGGCAAGCGCCAGGAACTAATGGATGGGCTCGATCCCAAGCAGCAAGAGACGGTGATGGCGTTAAACAATCCGCAGCAGGTGGTGAATGTAGAGCTTTCGGAAGGCAAGTTGCTGCGGGCGATTTATGGAGAACGTCAGCTGCAGGAGGTTATGACCGACTTCTGGTTCAACCACTTCAATGTATTTATCGGGAAGGGCGCGGACCGGTATTTGCTGATGAGCTATGAGCGCGATGTGATCCGTCCTCATGCCATGGGAAAGTTTGAAGATCTGCTGGTCGCGACGGCGAAAAGTCCAGCCATGCTATTTTACCTGGACAATTGGCTGAGCGTTGGGCCTGATTCAGCTTTGGCGTCTGGGGTACCGTTACAGGCGCGATGGGGGCGGAGGTTCCCTCCGCCGAACCGTCCGGCCAGACCGAAAAACCGGCAGGCCGGACTCAATGAGAATTACGGGCGCGAGTTGATGGAGTTGCATACCCTGGGCGTGAACGGCGGCTACACTCAGAAAGATGTCACTGAAGTAGCGCGCGTCTTTACCGGTTGGACGATCAAGCAGCCCCGCCAGAGTGGCGATTTCGTCTTTGAAGAACGCATGCATGAACCGGGCGACAAGTTTGTGCTTGGGCATCGCCTAAAGTCGAATGGCGAAAAAGAAGGACTGGAGCTATTGCATTTGCTGGCGCACCACCCCTCGACTGCGAAGTTCATTTGCAGCAAGCTGGCGATGCGCTTCGTGTCGGACAATCCGCCACCGGCGCTGGTCGACCGCATGGCGGAGACGTTCCTCAAGAAGAATGGGGAAATCCGCGAGGTGCTGGAGAATATGCTTCGTTCTCCGGAATTCTGGCAGCCTGAAACTTACCGGTCGAAAGTGAAAACGCCGCTTGAGTTTGTAGTCTCGGCAGCGCGGGCAACGGGCGCCCAGGTTGACGATGCCCTGCCGCTGGTTCGACAACTGCGAAACATGGGCATGCCGCTTTACGGAATGCAGCCTCCAACGGGCTATTCGATGAAAGCCCAAACCTGGGTTAATTCGTCCGCCCTGCTGGGACGGATGAATTTCTCGCTGGCACTGGCGGCGGGAAAGTTGCCCGGGATCCACTCTGACGCGACTCCGGCTCCAAGAACTACGCCGCCAACATCCGATCAAGCTCTTGCTGGGTTGGAGGATCGTCTACTCGCCGGTGACGTCTCGCAACAGACACACGCCACGATTACGGCACGCTTACATGATCCCAAGGCAAATCGCTGCCGTCAGGATGAGGGAAATGCAGTGCTCATCACCGGATTGCTGCTGGGATCGCCGGAATTTCAAAAAAGATAGCGCACTTCCCTTTCCGTTTGGCTCTCGACTCGTGAATAATCCAACCCAAGCCCATGGCCTACCCTTTCTGGACAGCGGCAGCAGTGACCCTGGCATTCGCGGTGCTGGCACGACTGCTGCGCGGCGTTACCGGCTCAGGAGCCATCGCGGGTGGCGTGGTTTGTTTTGCGCTTTATGCATTTGCCGGTCCGGCGGCGTTCGCGGCCCTGGTGTCGGTTTTCGTATTGACGTGGAGCGCCACCCGTCTGGGGTATAGCAGCAAGTCCAGACTCGGGGTGGCTGAGCGTCGCGAAGGGCGAAAGGCATCGCAGGTGCTGGCAAATCTGGCGGTGGCTGGTCTGTGTGCCATGGTGTTTGCGGTGAACCACCGCATTGCATTCTTGATGGGAGTGGTGGCGGCGTTGTCGGAAGCGGCTGCCGATACTGTGTCGAGCGAGATTGGGCAGGCGCGTGGACATGCCGCGCATTTGATAACCAACTGGCAGCACGTCCCAGCGGGAACCGATGGCGGAATCAGCCTGGCCGGGACGGCTGCGGGCGTGGTGGCGGCGTTGGTCGTTGGATCGGTCTGCGTGGCTACGCACATGTTGCCGTGGGGGAAATCACTGATTGCTGCCGCGGCTGGAGTCATAGGCATGCTGGCCGACAGCTATCTGGGAGCGTTGTTCGAGCGGCGGCAGAAACTTAGCAACGATATTGTGAACCTGCTGAGCACAGGTGTTGCCGCCGGACTCGCGATCCTTCTGGCGGGGTAGAGTTCAGCGCGAGCTGCAACGTTCGAGAAGGCGCCGGACGCCTTCGCGAAAATCTTGGACGGGAGTGATCAGACTCATTACCAAGTAACCTTCCCGGGGAAAGTCGTAGAAGTGCCCGGGATGCACCAGAATTCCGGTTTCGCGCAGCAGGTCGATCGCGAGGTCCTCGTCGGATTGGATCGCGGGAACGCGGAAGGTCGCGCACCATCCGCCTTCGAGTTCCAGCCGCGAACAGGCTTTCTGCGTCACCAGTTGTCTGTCCAGTTCCGTCAGATTTTCCCCCACGCGTTGCAGCAACATTGGCTGGAGTCCTCTGCGCTGCTCGAGCAGCGTCTTCGCGGCATGCTGCATGGGCGCATTGACCGAGAGGTAAGTATCGGCAATCACCTCCAGCCGCGCCAGCGCGGATTCTGCATCTCTCCCGCTGACCGCGATCCACGCCAGTTTCATCTGCGGTAGTCCGGAAATTTTGGAAAGGCCGCTCAACACGAAAGTCAGCGCCTCGAGGTTGCCGGCAAAGCTTTGTTGCCTTTGGCTATCGTGCGAATAATCCAGAAAAACCTCGTCCACGATCAACGCAAGGTTGTGCTTTGCACAAAATTCATTCAGCACTTGGCGCTCCGCGGCGCTGGCGTAGGATCCTGTCGGGTTATTTGGGTGCACTACCACCACGGCACGAGTTCGCTTCGTCACAGCATTTTGTAGAGACGGCAGATCGACGTGCCATCCGTGGTCATAAAGGAGCAGATAAGGCGTCAGATTTACGTCATCGAGGTCGGCCAGGAAATCAAAAAGCGGGTAGCTGGGCTTGGGCACCAGAACCTCATCGCCGGGATTACAGAGCAGGCGGAACAAATAGGAATATCCCTCGCTGGTACTGGTGGTGAGAATCACAGAGTCAGGATCAACTGGTTCGCCGCGCTCGCGATAGTAATCGGCCACGGCTCCTCGAGCGACCAATAGGCCTTTGGGTTCGGGATCATACTGCAGGGACTCCGCGCGGTTCAGTGCACCTAGAATTGTGGCGTGGTCGAAGGTGAATCCTGCTTGCGTTGGGTTAGAGATTGTTAGATCGAGAATTCTTCCGCCAGACTCCCGTGCTTTCATTTGCGCTTCGGTGAAGCGGTTGGGAGCTAGATTCCATTGCGTGCGGTGGGAAAACATGGAAGGTTATTGTAGCGCCGGGGTGTCATGCAGTCGGGCTTGTGTCCTCTGGGGAATCAAATTCCCCAGAGGTGAAGATCTGTGGAATCCCACCTTCCACAGATGCGAAAGATGGGCACCCTCGGTCAGAATGACAGGATCGATCTAGTATCATCGGAGCGGAACAATAGCGCTTCGGATCATGTTCCGAAATTAACAACACTATGCTTCCTCTTGGGCCTCCCCGCTCTTGGCATTTGCTGATATCCGCCACCTTTGTCTTAGCGCTTGTGTCTCAAGGGGCGGAGACCAAGCCCCTCTTCCGCGAAGTTGGTGCGGCGGAAAGCGGGATTACGTGGACCCACCAGAACGGACGATCAGAGCATCGCTATCTTCCGGAAACGACTGGCGCTGGCGTTGCGATCTTCGACTACAACAACGACGGATGGATGGACCTCTTCCTGGTTAATTCCGGCACCAGTACTTTTTATTCTCCGGCCACACCTCTGCGCTCGGCCCTCTACCGCAATAACCACGATGGCACCTTCACCGACGTGGCGAAAGAAGCCGGAATAACCACCGACATCTATGGCATGGGCGTAGCCATCGGGGACTACGACGGCGACGGGCACGCGGACATTTTTATTTCCGGGATGAGCAGGTGCGTTCTCTATCACAACAACGGCAATGGAACATTTACCGACGCCACCGAGACGAGTGGAATCCAAGCATCGCAGTGGGGGACGAGCGCGGTGTGGCTGGACTATGACGCTGACGGAAAGTTGGATTTGTTCGTGGGTGAGTTTGCCAACTATACGAACAATCGAATCTGCGGGGTGAGTGAGTCCTATAGTGGCGGGTCTCCTGGGGCGAACCCTGCGCAGTCTTTTTATTGCATCCCGAGCGTGTTGAAACCGATGAGCAGCCATCTGTTCCGTAATCTTGGTGGCGGCAAGTTTTCGGATGTGAGTGAGAAGACCGGAATTTCTTCCAAGCCCGGCAGGGCGTGGGGCGTGGTGGCGGCGGACATCAATGGCGACGGATATCCTGACCTCTTTGTCTCCAATGACATCATGCCCAACTTCCTTTGGTTGAATCAGCGGGGAGAGGGCTTCGAAGAGATCGGGCTTACCGCAGGCGTTGGCTACAGCAGCGAAGGGCTGGCCAGGTCGGGGATGGGCGTGGACGCAGGCGATTTCGATCGCGATGGCCGCGAAGACTTGATCGTGGCGAATATCGATTCGCAAACGACCTCTCTTTATCGCAATACTTCACACGAGAGTTTTGACGACATCAATTTGAAAACCGGAGTCGGGCCAGCAACGCGAATGTTGAGCGGATGGGGACTACGCTTTTTCGACTATGACAACGATGGATGGCCAGACCTGATCCTGTCCCATGGGCATCCGGATGATCAAGTGGATGGAAGGAACGCGGGAATTCATTACCACCAGCCCATGCTTCTGTTGCGCAACGTTGGCGGAACGAAAACTGCGAATGTGAGCGATGCGGCCGGCCCGGCATTTGCGGGGCGTTATTCAGCACGTGGACTTGCGGTTGGGGATTTGAACAATGACGGATACCCCGACGTGGTCGTCACCGAGAACGGGGGGCCGGTACACCTGCTGATGAACACCGCGCAAAGCGCGAACAACTGGTTAGGGATCGTGCTGTTAGCGAAGACCGCCAATCCGGCGGCGGCCGGAAGCATTGTGCGGTGGAGTACCGGCGGAAAAGTATTCTCTCAGCAGAAAGTGATGGGCGGAAGTTTTCTTTCCAGCCACGATCCCAGGGAGATCATCGGTGTGGGAAAACAACGGATCGAATGGGTGGAAGTGCAGTGGCCACTGCCGAGCCATCGAATCGACCGAATCCCGCGTCCGGAGATGAACCGCTACCTGACCATCACCGAAGGGCAAACCGGTCCCGCCAAGTAGCTACTTCTTTGATTTGCGGAACTGCCAGTCTTCTTCGAACAGAGAGACATCCGGATTTTCATGGTAGGGATGCCGCCGGACTTCCTCCAGATTAAGATCCGCACCGATGCCCGGCCCCTTGGGCAGCTCGAAATATCCGTCAATAATGCGCGGGAACTGGGTCAAGAGATCGAGCTCCCAAGGCTCGTTAAAATCTTCGAAGGTTTCCTGTACCCAGGAATTTGGGGTGGCGATATCGATGTGAAGGCAAGCCAGCGTGCAGATGGGACCCTGTGCTGCGTGAGGGATCACGGTGCCGTAATGCGCGTCCACCATGTCTGCTACTTTGCGTGAGCCCAAAATACCGCCCATGTGGAGAGGCTCGATGTTGATGATATCGATGGCATCATAGCGCAGCAACTCCGCTACCTGCTGCTTCGAAGAGAAGCTTTCGCCAGTTGCGATGGGAACGTCGAGGTGACGCGCGACTTCAACGATAGATTGAATATTTCCGTGCGGAACCGGCTCTTCAAACCACGCGGGTTTGAAAGGCTCCAGGCGCTTGCCGATGCGAATGGCGGATGAGGGAGTGAAGCGGGAGTGGGCTTCAATGGCCAGCAGAGCGTTGGGGCCGGCGGCGTCTCGCACGGCGGCTATCAGATCAATCGCCAGATCTTCGTCGTCCGGGGTCATGCGGCCGATAGAGGAGCCGAAGGGATCGAACTTCATGGCAAAGAATCCCTTGTCGGTCACGAACTTCGCCGCTTTGTGAAAAGCTTCCGGAGTGCGGTCGCAGCGGTACCAGCCGTTGATGTAGGCGGGGATGCGGTCATGGCAGCGCCCGCCGACGAGGTTATAGATTGGCTGGTTTAGCGCTTTGCCAATCGCGTCCCAACAAGCGATCTCAAGCGCTGAAATGGCGCACATCTTAATCTGGCCGCCATCGGCATAGACCTGGCGAGAAAGACGACTCACCAATAGTTCGGTCTGGAAAATTTCCAGGCCCATGATGAACGGCTTGATTTCGTGGACGGCAGTTTCGACCGTCTTGGAAAGATGGCCGAGCGAACCTTCGCCGGTGCCAACAATTCCTTCGTCGGTGTGGACTTGCACAAAGAGCCAATTCTTCCAGGGGTTTCCAACCAGATAGCTTTCGATATTGACGATTTTCATGGAGTTGGGATTCCTTGCGAAATGTCATGATCGCAGGAACGCTCAAAAACTTTAAATTAGGGAATAGCTGGGCGTCAAAGCATTTTCGGTATATATTCCGAAATCGTAGATTTTTGGTTATTTTCCGGAGAATGCATGCAATTGAGACCAGCCTGGATTTTTGTCCTTCTGCCTGTTTTGTCCCACGGTTTGTATGCACAGGATAACCTCGCCCTGCAGGCAACGGCTGTGGAGGCCTCCGACGAGAGTCCGAACCATGGCCCCCGACAGGCGGTGGACGGCTCCGTGGGGAGCTATTGGGAAGTAGCGGGTTCGAGTGCGCGGCCGGCGTGGGTGGAAATTTCGTGGAAAGGCCCAATCACGATTCGCGAGCTGGTTCTGAGGCGCTTCGACGCGGAACGCGGGGCCCCGGACCTTACTCGCCTGACGGTAGAAGGATTCCAGAACGGCGCGTGGCGAGAGCTAGGGCAGGTTGGTGACGGGAAAACGCCGCTCCCCAAGTTGATTTACCAGAGGATTTCGGAGCAAGCCGCCCAGAAGCTTCGTATTTCGGGCATCGATGCGAAGGCTCTCATCCGCGAGATCGAAGTTTATTCGAAGAGCACTCCCGCGTGGATGGATATACGAGGGGATGCGCGGGGCAACATGATCGGCGTTTTGACGGACGGATTTGGTTCCGCCGGAATTTCTGGGGAGATCCAGATCTCCGGGCAGGCGGGGGGGAAGGTCTGGAAGGCAACTGCTAAAACTGGGACGGAAGGTGATTTTACCGTTGCCATGCCAACCGGGCTTGCTGGACCGGTCGAGCTTATTGCCACTGTTAATGGCCAAACAGTCAGGAAGACGGTGGACGCGGGCGACATTCATCAAGGCCTGGTTCCAGCGGCTAGCGAGTCTCTGATTGAGTTGAATGGTACGTGGAAGTTCATGCCCGACCCAGCTGCGGGATTCGAACGTCCCGAGCTCGAAGACAGTTCTTGGAAGACGATTCAGGTGCCCGCACATTGGGTAATGGCGGGCTTCACGGCGGAAAAAGATGGCGGGTACCGCAGGCATGTCAACCTCCCGTCCACCTGGCAAGGACGCCGCATTCGCATCGCGTTTGATGCGGTTTACAGTGGCGCGGAAGTGTGGTGGAACGGGCGGCGTGTCGGTTCGCATCTGGGTGGGGCGACTCCCTTTCAACTCGACGTTTCCGCTGCGGCTAAGACCGGCGATAACGTGATCGCGGTACGGGTGGCGCAGGAAACCATTGCCTCGCGCATGGACCACATGAGCATGTACGCCGACTTTCCCCTGGCCGGGATAATACGGCGTGCCTATGTCTTCTCCGTCCCCGAGCTCCATGTGCAGCGGCAGCAATCGCACGCTGAGTTCGATTCCGAATATAAGAACGCGGAACTGGTGACGGAGCTTTCCGTTGCGAATGAGTCTGCAAGTTCCATCGCCGGGGCGAGCGTGCGTCTGAAGCTGATGCTGGGCGACCACAGTATTGGCACTAGTGAGCCGATCGGGCTCGAAATGCCAGCGTGGTCACGGGTCGAGCGGACCTTAAAGCTGCAAATTGCGAATCCAGAAAAATGGAATTCAGAACACCCGACTATGTATACGCTGCAGACGATCATTTCGAAAGATAGTGGCGAGATTGAACGATTCGTCCGCAAGGTTGGCTTTCGCGAAACACATATCGACAAGACTGCGCTGGTTATTGATGGCAAGCCGATCAAGCTGAAAGGGACGGCGCATCATGATTCGGATCCGGTGCTGGGCCGGGCGATCACTCCGGCGATCGAGCGCCGTGATTTGGAATTAATGAAGGAAGCAAACATTGATTCGCTGCGAACGTCGCACTATCCGCAACTTCCGGAACTATTCGATATTGCGGACGAACTTGGCTTGTATGTGGAGGATGAAGCGCCGTTCTGTTGGGTTGACGAAGCTTACGATTTGCGGTGGGGAGCGTTGACCAGGCAGTGGACGGCTGAGCTGGTGGAGCGCGATTTGAGCCATCCTTCGGTGGCGTACTGGTCGGCGGGCAATGAAAGCGACTGGGGGCCGATCCTCGATATGGGCGCCCGCGAGATGCGGGCGCACGATCCGAGCCGGCCGGTGATGGGCAGCTGGACCAATAATCTGGATTTCAAGATTCGTCATAATCCAATCAGCGTCGCCGGAATCCAGGCACTAGCCGGCAACGACAAGCCCGTGCTGTGGGACGAGAGCCTGGCGCCCTATCAAGGCATCTGGCGCGATGGAGAGGCGATGTGGCGCGACCCTGGCATTCGCGACTACTACGTGGAACCGCTAGTCGATGTGCTCGACGCGTTTTGGAAGAGCAAGGTGATTCAGGCAAGTTTCATCTGGGCATGGTCCGACGATATGTTTCTAGTGCCGGGACGGGGTTCGGAGTACGGCCGCAGTTTTACCGAGAGCCACGGCGTCGACCGAATTTATCACAAAGATGGATATGGTCTGGTGGGCGACGCGCCCTGGGGAGTAATCGACGGGTGGCGAAGAAAGAAGCCCGAGTTCTGGCATATCAAAAAACTTTACTCACCAATTCACGTCACCGCGCGCAGCCTCCCACTTCCCTCGTCCGGCACGGTGCAAGTTCCTGTGACGAATCGCTATTTCTTTAGCAACCTTTCGGAGCTGTCGGTGAAATGGAAACTCGGCGGCAAAGAAGGAATGGTGACGGCTGATATTGGTCCGCAAAACGCTGGAACGATCGAGATTCCTATCGGGGCTGGAGTGGTTTCGGGCAGTCAGTTGGAGATCCGATTTTTGCGAGGGAATAAGTTGGTGGATCTTGAGTCCATCCAACTGGGAGAGATGCAGCCAGTGAAAACTGCCTCGGTGAAAGCAGGGCCACTGCGCCGGCATGATCAGGAACTGCTGTCCGGCGTTACTCCGCGCATTGATGGAGACGACTTTTCACTGGGGATTTCCGGGCGGCGTGGATTACTGCAGTATTTTCTTTTCAAGAACACGAACGTTCTTTATGACCAGCCCCAGGTTCATGTACTTCCATCCCGTGCTTCCGCCACGTTCCCCGAGACTATGACATGGACACTCGACCACCCCATTGCGACCTCCGAGGGCAATGGCGACCTGACAATCCTGAGCCAGGGACATTATTCCAACCTGATCGGGAGCTATCGAACCACTATCTCGCGGGAGGGAGACATCACGATTTCAGCGGACTTCTCCTATGCAGGACCCGATGCGTTGACGAAAGAAATCGGGTTCCAATTCGACGTGCCCCTGGCTCTTGATCGCTTGTCGTGGCAGCGGAAGGGCGAATGGACCTGGTATCCCGAAGACCATATCGGCGCGCTGTCAGGGGATGTCCAGGCACATAGCGGAAAGCCGGCATTCACCGTTCCCACGTGGCCTTTTGCCGAGGATGATTCGCCCATGGGCAGCAATATGTATCGCAGCACTAAACGGAACATAATTTCGGCGATGGTAAGAGATGAAGCTGGTCACGGGTGGATGATCCGCTCCGATGGGTCGCAGCACCTACGCGCGTCGGTGGGCACGGACCGCATTAGCGTGTTTGTGAGCGATTGGTACGGGGGAAGCACGGCCGATATGGGGGAATACGTAGAGAATTACGGCGACGGCAAGATGTTGCACACCGGCGAGCGCATTCACACTACATTGCGGCTCAGCCCGTTGCGGGGCGGCGACGCACCATAGTATGTACGGATTCGGAACATGTTCCGAATTGTTGAATTATTGTCTCTCGCCGCGTATAGTGTCTGGGGCGGCCAGAAGCGAACGCCGAATCTTCGCACCCATTCACAGCCCACCAGGGGAGATCCAGCAACGACCATGTTAAGACTCAACGGCATTACGCCAGTGATGGCAACTTGCTTCCGAGAAGACGAAACCATTGACGACGACTCGATGCGCAAACAGATCGATTTCGCAATCGAGGCAGGAGCGGCAGCAATTTGTGGTCCTGGATTTGGCGCTGAGTTTTATAAGCTGTCTGACGAGGAAAGATTCCACTTCGTGGACGTATTGGTTGAGCATACCCGCAAGCGGGTGCCGGCGATTGCGGCCACCAGTTCGGGCTCGACCTACAGCACGATCGAGTTCTCCAAGTATGCGGAGAAGATTGGCGCCGACTGCGTGATGGTGACCGCTCCGCGTACCACGCCTCTTCCCGCGCCGGAAATCATCAGCTACTACAGCCGGCTGTGCGATTCGCTGAAGATCCCGGTCATGCTGCAGGATGCGGACTTCACTGGCGCTGGGCTTCCGGCCAAAGTGTTCGTTGACCTGGCACACAAGCATCCGAATTTCCGTTTTGCCAAACTCGAGGTCACTCTGCCGGGACGAAAGTCAGCCGAGATTGTTGAGCAGACCAAGGGGCAAGTACAGATCATTTACGGACTAGGCGGCATCGCGATGATCGATGGGCTGGCGCATGGCGCGTCAGCAGTAATGCCGGGAGCGGCCTGCCTTGAAGTTTACGTCCGCGTTTATGAACTTTATACTCAAGGAAAGAAAGACCGAGCCGAGGCACTGTTTCAGCGCCTGATCCCTTATCTTGCATTTGCCTTACAGCACCTGGAACTCGCCATTTATATTGAGAAGCGGGTCATGCACAAGCGCGGGATACTGCCCAACTCCCGGATGCGCCAACCGTCGCTCTCGTTCGATTCTGTTTATCAGGAGCAGATCGACCGGCTGGTAAATTCCGCGGTCGCGTTATGCGAAGAATGCCGGGTCGCAACCGTCAAAAAATAGATCGACGCTGTAAGGAGTCCTCATTGCGCTCATTGTTTATTGCTGCCATTCTTGCGCTCTGCTTGCTGGCGCCGTCGCCAAGTGCTTCGGCGAAACAGAAAACGCTCCGCATCACATTTTTAGACGTGGAAGGGGGTCAGGCGACACTGCTGGTGGCGCCTTCCGGCGCTTCCATGCTGGTCGACACCGGCTGGCCGGGATTTGGAGACCGCGACGCCAAGCGCATCGCAGATGCCGCCAAGTCTTTCGGCCTGAAACAGATTGACTACCTGGTGATCACCCACTATCACACGGACCACGTGGGCGGAGTACCGCAGCTTCTAAAGTACGTTAAAGTCGGCAGCTTCATCGACCATGGGCCGAACACAGAAAATGATGAGCTTGCTCCCGAGGGGTACGCGGCGTATCTCGCCGTGCTGGGGAAGACGAAACATATTGTCGCCAAGCCCGGAGATCGCATTCCGGTCAAGGGGTTGGATGTTGAAGTTGTGAGCTCCGCAGGCGACACAATTACCTCGCCAGTCGCGGGAGGTGGCCAGCCCAATCCAGAATGCGCGTCTCAGCCCGAAGCCCCGATTGATCCGAGTGAGAATGCAGCCTCGCTGGGGGTTTTGGTGAAATTCGGCCAGTTTCGCTTTCTTGATCTGGGCGATCTGACCAAGAAGAAGGAATTACAACTGGTCTGTCCGAATAACTTGCTGGGCACGGTGGATCTGTTTTTGATCAGCCATCACGGGTTCAGCTGGTCGAATGCCAAAGCGATGGTATTGGCATTGCATCCGCGGGTGGCAGTAAACATCAACAGCGCGACCAAGGGTGGGGATGCGGAGTCATGGCAGATCGTGCATGATTCGCCAGGTCTGCAGGATATATGGGCGCTGCACTTCGCAGATGCCTCTGGAGACGGGCACAACTCGCCGAAGGACTTTATTGCCAACTTCGGCAACGAGGCTGATGGGCACGCTATTCAAGCGACGGTGCAACCGGACGGAACATTCACCGTGGTAAATTCACGGAATAATTTTCAGAAAACTTATAAGAAATAGGGCCGCTATGCCTGGGCCAAGAGGCCGCCATCGACAGCGAGGCTGGTTCCGGTAATGTACCCCGCGAATTCAGAGGCCAGAAATAACACACCCCGTCCCACTTCTTCCGGTTTGGCCAAGCGGCGCATAGGGATGCTTTCCAGCAGCTTCTTACGAGTTTCTTCCGGATTAGTTGAATCCTCAATATATCCACGGACCAGGCGGGTATCGGTGGCGCCGGGAATAATGCAGTTTACGCGAATGCCATCTTTGGCATAGTCGAGCGCCAAGCCGCGCATGTAGGCCAGTTCCCCACCCTTGGTGGCGGCATAAGCGGAGGAGTTGGGATAGGTAGCAAAGGCGTGTCCCGACGAACTAATAATGATGGCGCCCTTTTTCTGGCGCTGCATGACCGGAATCACGTACTTGCAGGTGAGAAAGACGCCTTTCAGATTCACTCCGTGCAGGCGGTCCCATTCTTCTTCCGTGACCGCGATAGCTTCTTTATTAATCTGAATGGCCGCGTTCGCGTGCAGGACATCGATGCGCCCGCAACGCTGGACCACGGCGTCTACCATTGCGGTGACCGAGGCTGAGCGGCTTACATCGCACTGCACCGCCCAGGCCTTGCCACCGGCGCTTTCAATCTCGCCAGCGGATTTCTGAGCAAGAGCGGCATCAACATCGGCCAACACTACCATTGCTCCTTCCGCAGCAAACACCTCTGCGGTGGCGCGGCCGATACCGTTCGCCGCGCCCGTGATTACAACCACACTGTCTCGAATTCCCCAGTCCACGAATTCTCCTTAACTACGGCTTCGGCACCGGCCTGCGGTCGGCCACCGGGGCCAGTGGAGGAAAGTCAGTAAAGGGCTCGGTCTGGTACCAGTACGCCACCGAATAAAAGCAATCGCCGCGGTCGTTGGCGTGA
>Ga0157378_10000061_pt1 | contig 95393 bp, 81 predicted proteins | sample M65metaG_FD_115309 | JGI IMG/M metagenome (GOLD analysis project Ga0157378, IMG submission 115309) | Miscanthus rhizosphere microbial communities from Kellogg Biological Station, Michigan, USA - M6-5 metaG | ecosystem: Host-associated > Plants > Roots > Rhizosphere > Soil | place: USA: Michigan...
ATGCCGGCTGCCAGGATGACGATCCCGATCAGCTCCCCTCCCCGTCTGCTCCTGGCAAATTGCAGCAGTTCCATCTCACACCCTACACGTTATCTGCAATTGCGAAGAGTAGCAGAAAACGGGGTTGCGAGGTGGTCGCTGGGTTCCTAGGTTGCTGGGTTACTGAGCAACCCAGCAACCTTGCAACTCAGCAACCCCGCGACCGCATCAGTACCCCGGCGGCTGGTACTGCGTAGGATTGCCGACGACAAATGTACCCAGCATGCTGTTATGACCGTTGCTGCACGTGGTGTTCGTGCAGTAGTACCCCCAGGTACCCTCGGTGACGAGAGTAACGGTTCTGTCGATGGCAGCCGCGCCGGGCGTAAGCGTGAGATCGACGATGATGTTGCCCTCGGGATCGACGACCCGGAAAGTGTGATTGCTGTCCTGCGCGCTGACCCGGAAGGTGACCGTGTCTCCCGGCTTGAGCGTGCCCTGAATGATGGCCGGGTTGATGGTGATGCTCGAGGGTTTGGTCGTCGGTCCACCAACCTCGGTCACGACGAACAGTTTGCCGGCAGGCGTTTGCGTGGACGCAACACCGGTGTCTTCCGCCGCGGGGATGTAGGTCGGATTGGTGGTCCCGTTGTCGATGACCGACCCGTACGCCACGATTGGTTTATCGGACGAGTAGCTGAGCCAGGCGTCGCTGAGGTCGGCGTTGGCGGGAACGTCGACGGCGTAACCACTCAATCCGCCCGGCGCGTCGGCTTCAAACGGCAACATCGTCTTCACGAAGTCCTTCCCGACCTGGACATTGTTCTTGTCGTACAAACGCCAGGTTACCGTCGCTGCGGATGCGTTCGGATTCGCGGCGCCGACGTTCGTCCGGAATGTCCCCTGCTGTCCGGCGCCGCCGCTGTTCTGAAGCTGGATCAGGACGCCCTTCGGCTTCGCGCTCGTCGAATCGACGCCGGCGACGTATTGCCCAAGCGTTCCGCCCGCGGTGACCGCGTAGATTTTCTGCGTGGCGATGAAGTCATCGTCGGACTTGAGCCGGATGGCGCCGAGGCCGCTGCTGTGGAACAGGGAGGTGACGACGTCGTTGTAGGCAATCTGCTGCCGCTTCAAGACCGTGATCGAAATCGGCTGAACGCCCGAATTGTCGATGGGGCCCGTCGGGAGGTAGTAGGCCTGGATCGTAATGTCCTTCGTCGTCGACGGATTGAAGACGCGAGCGTCGGTGCGGAACGTGCCGCCGGCGGTGGTGCCGCCGATGGCGAGCCAGATCTCCTTCGCCGAGGCGGCGCTGGAGACGAGAAGAAGAGTGGTAACGAGCAAAAAGCGCAGGCGCATCCTGAATCCTCCGTGACGGTTGAAGATTCTACATGTCGAAAGTTGCGAAAGTGAGGCGCGTCACGTCCGTCACCGAAGTGTTGCCGCTCCCGACCCCGATATGATCGGGCTCATGACGGCTCATCCATTGGAACCCAGCTCCGCGGAAATGCACCGGCTCGTCGATGAGGCGATGCGGCGAATCGTTGCGCACATCGAGTCGTTGCCGTCGCAACCGGCGTCGAATGTCGAAGGGGCCACGGACTTTGCGCGGACGCTGATCGAGCCGCTGCCGCAACAAGGCGCCGGGTACGAGCAGCTGCTCGACTTTCTCTTCGACCAGGCCATCCCGCGCTCGTTCAATTCCGCAGGCCCCGGATACCTGGCCTTCATCCCGGGAGGCGGGATTTTTCATGCGGCGGTGGCGGACCTGATCGCCGATGCGATCAATCGCTACGTCGGCGTCTGCGCGGCCGCGCCGGCGCTGGTGCAGTTGGAGACGAATGTCGTCCGCTGGTTCTGCGAGATCGTCGGATACGGCGAAGGAAGTGGCGGCGTGCTGACCAGCGGCGGCTCGCTGGCGAATCTGACCGCGATCATCGCCGCGCGCCGCGCCATCCTCGGCGACGACTTTCAACGGGCCACGCTTTACTGCGGCGATCAAACGCATCACGCGTTTCAGAAGGCGGCTATCCTGGCCGGCTTTCCGGCGGCGAACATTCGCGAGATTCCGAGCGATGAGACGTTTCGCGTCCGCATCGATCTGCTCGCCGAAGCCATTCGCCGCGATCGCGCGGATGGCTTCACGCCGTTCATGCTCTGCGGCAGCGCCGGAACGACGGCCACCGGCGCGGTCGATGATCTCGACGCGCTCGGCCGTCTCGCGCGGGCGGAGTCACTCTGGTTTCACGTCGACGGTGCGTACGGCGCGTTTTTCATGCTGACGGAGCGCGGCCGCGCGGCCATGCGTGGCATCAGCGAGGCCGACTCGATCATCCTCGATCCGCACAAGACCCTCTTCCTCCCCTTCGGCACCGGCGCGCTGGTCGTGCGCGATGCGGCGATGCTCCGCGGCGCATACAGCATGCACGCCGACTACCTTCCGGGCTTTCAGCAGGGAAACGAGCTGATCGATTTCTGCGAGCTCTCGCCCGAGCTTTCCCGCGATTTCCGCGGCCTGCGCGTCTGGCTCCCGCTCAAACTCTTCGGTATCGAGCCGTTCCGCCAGCAACTGGAGGAGAAACTCGACCTGGCCGCATGGGCGACCGCGGAGCTGCACAAGATCGAGGGCATCGTGGTCGATGCCGAGCCGCAGCTTTCGATCGTCGCCTTTCGCTTGGTCCGCGATGGTTCCGATCTCGATGCCCTCAATCGCGATCTCATCGCACGGATCAACGCGCGGAAACGGGTGATGCTGACCGGCGCTGTCGTCGAAGGCAGGTTCGTCATCCGCATCTGCGTCGTGTCGCATCGGACACACATGGATCGGATGGAGATGTGCTTGGAAGATATTCGCGCGGCGGTAGCCGAGATCAGCTGATCTGACTTACAGCACAGACAAGAGTGTCTGTGCCACATCGGCCCCGCTTTCTTGCGTATTTCCGCCCTGTGGCAGGGTCAATGTGGCACAGACACTCTTGTCTGTGCTCATGCAAAAAAACAAAACGGCGGCCGAAGCCGCCGTTTTGTGAGAACTGACTACCGAGCACCGACAACGCGGCGAGGCCGCATCACCAGATCGAACACCTCTTCGAGGCATCCCGCACCATCTTGTCGCCGTCCTTGCAGTCATAGGCCTTCCAGAACTCCGGCATGTTCTGCACGGTGCCGTTCACGCGGAACGGGCCTTGCGCGTGCGGGTCGGTCAGTGCGCGGCGGGTTGCTTCCTGCGGCGACATGTTCTCGCCCCACACCTGCGCGAAGCCGAGGAAGAAACGCTGCTCGGGAGAGAAACCGTCGATGGTCGCGCGCTGTTTTCCTTCGAGTGATTTCTCGTACGCGCGCAACGCGATCGTCGCGCCGCCGAGGTCGGCGACCGATTCGCCGTTCACCAGCTTGCCGTTGATGTTGATCCCCTGCGCGACATTGAACTCGCTGTACTCATTGGCCACGCAATCGGTGCGCGCCTGGAAATTCTTCAGATCCTCGGGCGTGAACCAGTTGCGCAGATTTCCTTCCGCGTCGTACTTCGCTCCCTGATCGTCGAAACCGTGCGTCATCTCGTGGCCGATGACCGTGCCGATGCCGCCGTAGTTGTAGGCGTCGTCCGCATTCGGATCGAAGAACGGCGGCTGCAGGATGCCGGCCGGGAAGGTGATGTTGTTCTGCGGCGGGTTGTAGCTGGCGTTCACCGTCGGCGGCGTAAATCCGCCCCATTCGTTCGGATCGTCCGGATGGCCGATGCGCTCGATGTTGTGGTGATAGGCCCACGCCCGGGCCGCCTGCGCGTTGGCGGCGTACGACGCGCGGCTGATGGTGAGCGCGGAGTAGTCGCGCCACTTGTCGGGATAGCCGATGCGGCGGCGGAAGGCGGCCAGCTTGCCGAGCGCGGCGGCCTTGGTTTCCGGTCCCATCCAGGTCAAGGTCGGAATGTCTTCGCGCAACGCGCCGATCAGATTGTCGATCAGCGAATTCATTTTCGCTTTCGCCTCGGGCGTGAAATTGCGGCGGACGTACTCCTGACCGAGCAGCTGGCCGATGCTGAAATCGGCCGCGCGCACGCAGCGCTTCCAGCGCTCCTGCGGCTCCTTGGTGCCGGAGAGGATGCGGCCGCCGAAGTTGAAGTCTTCATCGACGAAGGCCTTGGTCAGCGTCGGCGCGGCGCCGTCGACGACCTGCCAGCGCAGCAGCGCTTTCCAATCGTCCATCGGAACTTCGGACAGCAACTGACTGACGGTCTGGATGTAATTCGGCTGCGAGACGTTGATGGTGGTCGTGCTGACGCCGAGGCCGTGGAGATAGTTGGACCAGTCGACCGCGGGCGCCATCGAGGCCAGCTCGGCGACCGGCGTCGGGTGATAGGTGTTCTCGGGGATGCGCAGCTCGACGCGCGGCAGCTGCGCGGCGGCCAGCTTCGTTTCCAGCGCCAGAATCTTCTGCGAATCCGCGCTGGCCTGATCGGAACTCTCTCCCGAAAGAGTCAGCATCTTCGCGACGTGCGCAACGTACTGCTCGCGGATGGTCTTGAATCGCGGATCGTCGCGCAGGTAGTAGTCGCGGTCCGGCAGTCCGATCGAGCCGGTACCGAGCGAGGCGATGATCATCTTGCTGTTCTTCTGATCGTTCTGCCCGCCGATGCGGAAGAGCGGCGCGAACCCTTCGGTGTGCAGGCGATTGAGCTCGGCGATGAGCGAGGCGCGGTCGCTGATGCCGTTGATCCGTTCGAGCTCCGGCTGGATCGGCGTGATGCCCGCCGTCTCGACGGCCGTCTCGTTCATGCAGGCGGCGTAGAAGTCACCGACCTTCTGCTCTGCACTCCCCGGCCTGGCGTTGGTCATGGCCGCATCCTGCTCGAGGATCTGGTGCAGCACTTCGCGATTGCGCTCAGCCAGCTCTTCGAACCGCCCGTAGCGCGAGTACTGCGCCGGAAGCGGATGCGTATCCCGCCACTTGCCGACGGCGAAACGATAGAAGTCATCGCAGGCCTTGACGCTGGTATCCATTGCTGAGAGATCGAAGCCATGCGGAGCGAAGAAGGCCTGAGCGGGGGCGGCGGTGGCCTCAGGAACGGCGGCCGGCGCGGTCGAAGATGATCCGCAGCCAGTGACGAACGCGGCCAGGACGAGGATGAAGACGGCGAGAGTACGGCGCATGTTTCCTCCCATGGGGTCCAAAGTTTGCGGCGGGATATTACGCGGTTTTCTTCGCGTCTTCGCGTGAAAACCGTGCCTCACGCGAAGACGCGAAGGCGCGAAGTCCGCTACTTCTGCCTGACGATGGCGTTGATCGCTGCCAGCACCTTCAGCGCGCGCTTCGAGGTGCCGCCCGTCGTCAGCTCCGAAGGGCCGTCGGACATGATCGCTTTCTGGCCGTGCTTCTGCCACCAGCGGCCGACGTAGAGGAGCTCGCCGACTTTGCCGATCACCAGCTCGCCGGTGGCGGCGCGGCCGGTGGGACGGAGCTCGACGACGAGGAGGTCGCCATCTTCGATGCCCTGCTCGCGCATCTTGTCGCCGCGGGCGCGGAAGACGACCTCGCCTTTTTCGACGACGGAGCCGGGAAGCGGCGCGTTTTCGCCGGAGAGCTCGACCACTGCTTCGCCCTGGCGGATCTCGCCGGCGATCGGGACGCCCGCCGGTCCGCTCTTGTCGGCGACCGCGCCTAGTCCGCCGCGGCGGCGGCGCAGATCGATCCGCATCGGCGGCATCTTCGGGAAGTGCGCGACCAGCCCGCTCTTCGCCTGGCCATCACCATTCGTGTCGAGAATCGTTTCGGCGCGGGCGAGCAGCGACTGGGCGCGGAAGGCGTCGGCGTGCGCTTCGCGGATGGTGTCGGCGAGGAGAGGCATGTTGACGGCGTTCGACGAGGAGTGCGGCGTCTGCACGGTCAGTTCGCCGAGGTTGATTTCGGAGAGATCGAGAACAGCGGCCACTTTCTGGAGGACGTTGATCGAGACATTGGCCCCTTTTTCGAGCGCGGCAAGGTGCCGGCGGCTGACGTCGGCAAGGCGAGCCAGGCGGGCCTGGGTGAGGCCGCGCTTGATCCTGGTGGAGCGTACGGTTTCTCCGAGCATGGGCGATTAGTAACGTATAAGTTACTAGTTTCCGCTGATGTAAGCAACTAACGACGGTTGCTTCCGCCCAAGACCTCGGAGGGTTCACTTGACCCTCGATCGCCGGCTTGGGCGGTTGCGAAGCCGCCGCTGCCGACACAGACTCGCATAAGGGGTGACGAAACCGGAGATTTCCACCCATCGTGGACCACAAATAGTTTGACCGGCAAAAAGGAACATGGGGTGATGATTGCTCAGGAACGAAGTCACGAAGGCAGGATTTTGCGCTTTGATTGCCAGAATTGACCGGTTTTTGGTCCCCCTGTCCGCCCGTACCGATTGACACCTATCATGCACCGGCATAAAATGCACTATATTGCACATGCCGACACGACTCGAGAAGTACCTGAAAAGCCGCGGGATCAAACCGGCACACCTCGCACGCGAATCGGGGTACAGCCGCCAGCATCTCTTGCGGATCCGCATGGGACGGATGGAACCGACACGCCGCTGCATCGCCGCAATCGTAGCGGCCTGCCGGCGTCTGGCACACGAGCCGGTACGGGCCAACGACCTGTTCGATCTGGAAGAAGAGGAGCACTAGGCCGCTAACCGGTGCGAGATCCTGCACGTTACGCTACCCGGCGTAGACGCCGTCGAAGTAGCGAACGAAGACGCGAATGGGAGGCAAGTTTCGAGGTTTGGGTTGCGAGGCGATCTACAGGTTGGAGAGTCAACGGAGCGCTGGCGTCACGCCGGCTGGAACGGCGGCGTCCCGCCGCCGTTCCAACAAGACACCAAAATTCTGCCAAGCACCACGGCGTCGAGACGACGCCTAGCCAGCCGGCGCGGACGCCAGCGCTCCTCTCCTCAATCCCCCCCAATCGGCGGACCCGGCGGAACCTCCGGCAACTTCGGCTGCGTCCGCGGGGAATCGGGACGTTCCAGGAATCGGGTGATGTCGTCGCGCAGCGCGTGACGATGCGCCAGCTCGGCGTCGTCGCGGATACCGGCATCGGCAAGCTTCGACACGAATCGCCGCAATCCCTCGCTCGCCTCCGCGCGCACCTGCGGATCGGCATCGCGATTGGCGGCGAGATCCATGAGCCGCGTCGCGGTGAGGCGTGCCGTCGCTCGCGTGACGGCGCCGCGATAGCCGGCCTCGCGGCGCGTGACCGCGGCGATGACATCGTCGATCACTTCGTTGAAATCGGGATTGGCCGAGTCTTCGGCGTGGAATTGCACCAGCCGCGCGGCGCGGCGGGCATCGAGCAGCGCGGCCAGCGTGATGTCGGCAGACGACATCGCCGCGCTGACCGGATCGAAGGCCGGCGTGGTGCGATGCTCGAACAGCTCCGTGTTGCTGGTGATGTCGACATTGCCGCGCGGCGGGATCAGGTTGAGGATGCGCGGAGGGATTTCGAGGAACGACGGATCGAGCGTCGAGAGGACGGCAGTGAGCGCATCGCGCTGCGCGGCCGCGGGAAGAATGCGCCGCGTCGGCGCCGGCACCACTCCGCCCTCCTCCTTTACGCTGTAGGTGTAATCGAGTCCGCCGATCGATTTGGCGGCGGCTTCGAGCTGGTAGCGGTGATGGAGATAGAGCGGCACCAGCATCTCCTCCAGCTGCGCCAGCGGCGTCCCCATCGGGATGTTGCGCAGGCCGAATTGCGAGAGGGCGATGCGGCGCACTTCGATCTCGTGCCGCAGCATCTCCACGTTGCTGCCAGGCGAATCCCAGACCGACGCCGACGGATGCGCGGCGCTGACCGGACGCGATTCCGGATCGGTGATGAAGAGCGGCGCCTCGCGGACGATGCGATCGAGCTCGCGCTCCTCGTTCTGCGGCGCGAACTGGGCGTAGGCGTAGCGGATCACCCACTTGTCGTAGCTGCCGATGCCGGTGGCGTACGCGTCGGAGAGATCGAGCTTGCCGTCGGTGATCTTGACGTACGGTGACGGGTAGTCCATCACCGAAGCGCGGCCGTAGCTCGACGCGGCCATGTTGTGATCGAGGCCGAGCGTGTGGCCGGTCTCGTGCGCGGCCAGCTGGCGGATGCGCGCCAGCGCCATCATCGAGGGTGACGTTTTCGGATCGAGCGCGGAGAGCGCCTGATCGTGCAGCTCATCGAACTGCGGGATCAGCCCTTCGGCCAGCATCACGTCCTGGCGGATCCGTAATGACCCGAGCGTGACGTTGCCCTTGATGATCTCGCCGGTGCGCGGATCGATGACCGCCGCGCCGTACGACCAGCCGCGCTGCGCGCGATGAACCCAGTTGATCATGTTGTAGCGAAGGTCCATCGGATCGGCATCCGGTGGGAGCACCTTGACCTGAAAGGCGTTGCGGAAACCGGCGGCCTCGAAGGCCTGACTCCACCACGAGGTGCCCTCCAGCAACGCGCTGCGGATCGGCTCCGGCGCGCCGGCGTCGACGTAGTAGACGATCGGCTCGACCGGCTCGGAGATCGCCGCATTCGGATCTTTCTTGATCAACCGATGCCGGGCGATCCACTGCTTCTCGATCGGCCCGGTGAACGGGCTGGCGTAGTCGAAGAAGTCGATGCTGAAGACGCCGACGCGCGGATCGGCGCGCCGCGGCGTGTAACCGGGCGGCGGGAGTTGCACCAGCGAATGATGCTCGCGCACGGTGACGCTGTCTGCGATCGGAGAGACGCCGGCGATGTAGTTGCCCGGCCGCTCGCCGGTTTGAAACGTCAGGATCGCTTCGATCTCGGTGTTGCGCGGAAACGCCTTCGTGCGCGGCAGGTAGATGGCGCTGCGGTTCCGATCGAGCGAGTAACTCCCCTGCTGCGACTGGCGCAGCGAGCGCGTCACGCCCTGCTGATCGCTGAGAAAGAAGTCGGTGGCATCGACGAGGACGGAGTTGGCGTCGCTCGCTTCGACCTTGAAAGACCACATGACCGACCTCGCGAACGAGTCGGCGACGGCGCGGCGCTCGGCGTCATCGTTGCTGATTGCGCGGAAGCGGGTGTTGATCGCGGTCATCAGCACCTTCGGCCCGATACGGTCGAAGGTGACGATGTGGGTCTGGCCCAGCAGTCCGCGATCGAGGCCGATGGGATTGGAGCCGACGCCGGCCGGGAGCGACGATTGATAGAGCAGCTCTTCGCCGAACCGCGAGATCTGCATCAGCAGCTTGCCGTTCTCCGCATCCCAGTAGAGAGGGATGTAGCCGTCGAGCTTCTGGAGCTTGGCGGTTTTGGATTCGATGGCGTTCTTTTCGGGAACGGGCGCGGGCTTGGGAGGAGGGGCTGTTGCGGTGGTGCAGGCGGCGAGGAGGAGTAGCGTCGCGGCGAGTCGTTTCATGGAGGACGATTATCACGCGGAGGCGCGGAGACGCGGAGAAAAGAGAAGCAACAACTCCCTCCGCGTCTCCGCGCCTCCGCGTGAACTAGCTTTGGATTATCTCCACGCCCTTCATGTACGGCCGCAACACCGAAGGCACCTGCACCGACCCATCCTCATTCTGGTAATTCTCGAGGATGGCCACGAGCGTCCGCCCGATCGGAAGGCCGGAGCCGTTGAGCGTGTGCACGAAACCGGTTTTCTTCTCCGCGTTGCGGTACTTGATGTTCGCGCGCCGGGCCTGGAAGTCGAGGAAGTTCGAACAGGAGCTGATCTCGCGATAGGTCTCCTGACCCGGCAGCCACACTTCGATGTCGTAGGTCTTGGCGGCGGTGAAGCCCATGTCGCCGGTGGAGAGCGTCATCACCCGATAGTGCAGCCCCAGCGCCTGCAACACAGCCTCGGCGTCCGCGGTCAGCTTCTCGTGCTCTTCCCACGACGTCTCCGGCGTGGTGAACTTCACGATCTCCACTTTCTCGAACTGATGCTGGCGGATCAGGCCGCGCGTGTCCTTCCCGTAGGAGCCCGCCTCGCTGCGGAAACAGGGCGAGTACGCGGTGTAGGAGATCGGCAGTTTCGCCGCATCAAGAATCTCGTCGCGATGCAGGTTCGTCACCGGCACCTCGGCGGTCGGGATCAGGTAGTAATCCCGATCGGTGAGCTTGAAGAGGTCTTCCTCGAACTTCGGCAGCTGGCCCGTGCCGATGAGCGAGTCGGCGTTGACCATGTAGGGAGGAACGACCTCGACGTAACCCTGCTGCTCGTGCACGTCGAGCATGAAATTGATCAGGGCGCGATTGAGCTTGGCACCGGCGCCGGTGAGGACGGAAAAACGGGCGCCGGTGATTTTCGTGGCGCGCTCGAAGTCGAGGATGCCCAGCGCTTCGCCGATGTCCCAATGCGCTTTCGGCGCGAACGGGAACGACGGCTTCTCGCCCCAGGTGCGCTCGACGCGGTTGTGCGTTTCGTCGGGACCGACGGGGACCGATTCGTGCGGGACGTTGGGGAAGTACAGCTCGACCTTGCGCAGATCGGCCTCGATGCCGGCAAGACGCTCGTCGAGTTTCTTGATGTCCTCGCCGACCTTTTTCATGGCGGTGATCAGCGCGGGATTGTTCTGATTGTTCTTCTTGAGAGCGGCGATCTCCTGCGTGGCGGCATTGCGCTGCGCCTTGAGCGCTTCGACCTGGGCGATGGTGCGGCGGCGGTCGGCATCGAGGTCGAGGAATCGTTCGAGATCAACGTTCGCGCCGCGGTTTTTCAGCGCGGTGCGATAGGCATCCGCATGTTCGCGGAGATATTCGCGGGAAAGCATGGCGCGGGATTCTAGCAGCGGCAATGTGGCACAGACACTCCTGTCTGTGCTTCGGTTCCTCCCGCGCGGACTAACAAGCACAGACAAGAGTGTCTGTGCCACATTAATGTCGCGTGGCGCGCACGCGCGCTGACGGATTCGGCATCGGCGGAATCGCGTCCGTGAAATCGCCGGTGACGACCAGCGCGTAACTCTGGCGTGTGCCGAATCCGAGGTGCGGGGCGGTGATGGAGATCGTGTAGGAGCCGGGGGATGGCGGATTGATCGACACCGCCTCCACATTGTTGAGGCGATCGGGCTGGCCGGGGTGAAGGGAGTCGTTTCCGAGCATGATCGAGCCGGTGGGAGTGGTCACGCGGAGATCGAGATCGTTCACCAGCTCCGGCGTCGGATCGGAAACGCCGCGCGGGACGCCGGCGGGATCGGTCCAGACCAGCGCCACTTTCAGCGGCGCGTTGCCTGACACATTCAAATGCAGCGTGGCGGTTTCGCCTTGCGCCAGACCCTGGGCCAGCGGCACGTCGGCGACGCGCATGCGGGCACGATCACCGGGAAAGTACAGAGCATCATCGAGGACAGGAAAGCCGAAACCCTGGTCGTACGACGGCACCGGTTTCGCGGCGGTGAGGGCGTTGTTGATCCAACTGTTCGGCACCGCGCGGCCGGCGGCGATCAGCGTGGCTTTCAGCAGCGCCGCGCTGGGGACGAAGGCGTTCGATTGCGTGGCCGCGCCGGTGGGATAGAAACCGTCGGTGAAGTACTGGCGAACGAGTGCTGCCGCGCCGGCCACGGATGGTGCGGACCATGACGTCCCCGCCTCAACCGTCGCCGGACAGGTGTGGACGGTGACGTCGCCGTCGCTGTTCCCCGCCAGGACGACCGCGGGGGCGACGAGATCGGGTTTGATGCGGCCATCGCGCGTCGGGCCGATGAGCGAAAACGGCGCGAGGACGTCATCGAGGAGATGAGCGCCGGGGACGCGCGTGCCGCCGATCTGCAGCGTGTTCTTGGCGCAGCCGGGAGCGGCCAGACTGCTGGCCGGCGCCGGTGCGTTGCTGGAGGTGTTGCCGGTATCGAAGACCACCAGCATGTCGGGATGCGACCAGACGAACGCGTCGACGTCGCGCGCGCCGGCGGAGTAGTTGGCCAGCGGTGCGGGCAGCACGGCGGGCGTCCCCTGCCGGTCGCCCCAGGAGTTGGAGTGTATGCGCGCGCCCTGCTTGTAGGCCTGCTCGAGGATCGGCGTGAGGTTGACCGGGCAGCCGAATCCGGGACGCTGGCTGCAGATGTCGCCGCCGACGAAGCCACCATCCTGCACGATCAGTTTCGCGCCGGGGGCGATGCCGTCGGCGGCATCGTCGTGGATCAGCGGCGTGTGGGCGTCGGCGACCGCCACCGCGGCGGCGAGCGTCCCGTGCCGGGCATTGTCGTAAGCGGTCGGATTCTTCGGATCGTCGCAGCCGAAGGCATTGGGGAACTGATCGCAGGAGTAGAGAAAATCGTAGGCGATCACTTTGCGGCGATTGGGATCGACGTTCGATGAACTGAGTCCGAACTGCGGCGAGCCAGTGTTGACCGGCGGCGCGGATCCATCCGCCTCGGCGAAGTAGCAGCTGTCCCAATCGAGCCCGGTATCGAGCACGGCGATGATCTGCCGCTGCCCGTAGATGCCGTGATCGAACAGCGGGGTCTCGCCGGAATCCCATCCGGACTGGATGGCGCGAAAGGAGAGGTCGTCGGCGTGGGCGGCGGCGGCGAGGAGGATGAGCACCGCAAATAACTTGCGAATTGGTGGGTGGGAACGGAGGGAGGCGCGCCTGTCATTCCGCGGCGCGTTAACTCACGCCACCTCCGCCCTTTGCGACCTCTCCACATTCACCAATCCGTTCGCCACCGCCCGATCCGCATCCTGCCGGAACGCTTCGGCCGCACCGATCGGATCGTCGTCATCGGTCAGGGTCACGCCGACCCAGGCGTCGCGGCCGCCGTGCTTGGCGGCGTAGAGCGCGGCGTCGGCCAGGGCGACTGTGCGCTCGAAATCGACGGCGTGGGGATGCGTGCGTGAGAACGGCCAGGCGGCGAAACCGATCGAGCAGGTCCGGCGGAGGATCGTCCCCTCGCCGATCGCAAACGGATGCGCGGCCACGGCGCCGCGCAGCTTCTCGGCCAGCTCGGCGGCGTAGGCGCGGTCGGTGAAGCGGACGACGATCAGGAACTCTTCGCCCCCCCAGCGAATGATCGAATCCGCAGTGCGGAACGTTTGCTGGAGGAGCCGGGCCAGCGCGGCCAGGACGGCATCGCCGGCGGCGTGTCCGTACTGATCGTTCACGCTCTTGAAGTGATCGAGGTCGGCCATGAGGATGATCAGATCGCGATCAATGCCGCCGCGCGCGGCCACTTCCAGATCGCCGCCAATGGTCTGTTCGAGGTAGCGGCGGTTGCGCAGGCGTGTGAGCGGATCGGTGAGGCTGGCCTCTTCGATCTGCTGGTAGGCCGTTTCGAGCTGGCGATTCTTCTCCGCCAGTTCGCCGGTACGCTGCTCCACGATCTGCTCGAGCTCGCGGTGGCGGGCGCGAAGATGGCGGACGCGCAGCCGGTAGGCAACATAGAGCAAGGCCAGCGCGGCCAGGATCATCAGCGCCAGAAACCAGGTGGTCTGATGAAACGCTGGCAGCACGCCGATCGGAATCCGCAGTTCGCGATTGCTCCAACTTCCGTCGCGATTGGTGACGCCGATTCGCAGCGTGTAGTGACCGGGAGGAATCCGGCTGTACGTCAGCGAATGCTGGCCCGGGCCGGCGATGGTCCAGTTGGGATCGAGGCCGTCGAGACGATAGCGATACGTTTGTTTCTGCGGCGCGGCGAAATCGAGCGCGGCGAAGTCGAGGGTGAAATTTCGTTCGGACGATGAGAGGTCGAGCGCCGAACGCGGAACGCGCGACTTTCCTTCGACCCGCAGCGCGGTGGAGACGATCGGCGCGTCGTCGACGAACGGTTGGATCGCCCGCGGATCGACGACCAGCAGGCCTTGCGGCGATCCGAAGAGCAGCCGGCCGTCGTGCGTTTTCGCGCGGCTGGCGATGAAGAAATTGCGGAAGGTGACCCCGTCGGCCGGTCCAAGCTCGCGCGCGGTCCAGCGTTTGGGATCGATGCGAAGCCGCGGTCCGATCCAGATCCCTCCCCCATCATCCTCAACCAACGCCTCGGCCGGCGACGGCGCGCGATTCAGGCGATTGGCGACGACATCGAAGCGCGTGTTGTCCTTGTAGATCGCCGCGCCCCCTGCGGTGCCAACCCACAGTTTTCCGTCGCGCGCGAGCAGGAGATCGGGAACCCAGTTGTCCGGCAGGCCGTCGCGTCGCGCCGGATCCTTGGCGATGCGCACGGCCGACTCGGTACGCGGATCGAACGAATAGAGACCGTTGTCCGTGCCGACGCGGAGTGTGCCGTCGGGCATGGCCACGATCGCTTCGATGGCCGGCGACGACTTCGCCGCGCCGGGCCACTGCCGATAAACCTTCGTCGCCAGCGTTTTCGGATCGACGCGGGCCATCCCCTCCGCCGCGCCAACCCACAGCGCGCCATCGCTGGTGAACGCCATCGTTCGGACCGGACCGCCGGGCACCGCGGCGACGCGATCGAAGCGCGTAGCGCCGGGCCGCAATCGATGCAGCGACGAGTTCAGCGTGGCTACCCAGATCGTTCCGTCGTCCGCCTGGGCCAGACAGGTGATGGCGCCGTCGGAGAGCTCGCCCGGCGCGATGTGCCCGACGCGGCGGAGATCGCCATCGAGGATGTCGATGCCGTTGCCGTTCGTCCCCGCCCAGATCCGGCCGTCGCGCATTTCCAGCGCACGCACGACGGCGGGATGGGTCAATCCGTCCGGCCGGTTGGGACTGAAGCGCAACGAACGAAACGCCCGCGTGCGCGGATCGTGGAAAGCCAGCCCTTCGCCCCACGTCCCCACCCACACCAGTCCCGATCGATCGCGAAAAAGTGCGCCGACGCGATCGGCTCCGATGGTGTCGTCGAGCACCGCATCGTTGCGCAGGCGGTCGATGATCTTCAGTGACGCTGAATCGACGACGTCGATGCCGCCGCCAAAGGTGGCGATCCAGATCTCGCCGGGAACGGCTTCGGCGAATCCGTAGACCCAGTAGTGACTGAGGCCGTTGAGATCTTTGGGACGAGGTGCGAAGCGAGTGAATACGCCGTGTGGATCGAACACTGCCGCGCCCGATTCCTCCGTCCCGATCCAGATCCTTCCGCCGCTGTCTTCGAAAAGCCGGGTGACGTACTGCCCGGCCAGCTCCGGCGCGACGCGCTCGAAACCGCGCCCTTCGCCGAGCCAGCGCTGCAAACCGTCGCGCGATCCAACCCACAATCTTCCTTCACGATCGACAAGCAGTCCCCGCACGCGATCGTCCGCAATCGAACGCGGATCGCTGGCGTCATGCCGAAAATGCGTGACTTTGTTCGTGCGCGGATCGAGCCGGTCCAGCCCCGCCGTCGTGGCGATCCACACCCGCCCTCCCCCATCCTCGGCCAGCCCTTCGACGCGGTCGTAGCCGAGCGACTCGCGGCCGAAGCGGGTGAACGTCTCCGTGCGCGGATCGAAGACGGAGAGTCCGCCGCTGAACGTGCCGATCCAGATGCGGCCATCCGAGGCGGCGAGAAGCGCGCGAACGTAATTGCCGGCCAGGGTCGTCGCATCCGACGGATTCGAGCGAAAGACGCGAAACTGGTAGCCGTCGTACCGCACCAACCCGCCCTGCGTCCCGAACCAGAGCAGCCCGCGCTGATCCTGGGCGATGGCGCTGCAGAGATGGGCCGGGACGTCGTCGGGAATGGGGATTCTTCGAAAGGAGACGAGGCCCGGACGCTGCTGGGCAGCGAGGGTTGTCGCGAAGAGGATGGCGAGAAGTGCCGAGCGCGCCATCGTTAGATTATGGGTCATCGCTCCATCGGCACCGCCCGACCCGGGTTATCAGCCGGGGGTTCTTCACCGTCCTCAGCCCCATCCGGGGCATCGGCGGTTCAGAATGACAAGTTGACTCGACCACTGACCACTGGCCGCTGACCACTCGACACCGTTACCTCTGGCACGCTTCCTTCGTATCTCAACGAACATGACCCGACTTGTTCCTGATCCTGAGCTCGAACAGCTCGTTCGCGAGTTGAATGAACATGAAGACGCCGGCGACACCGGCGCCCGGGCGGCATGGCCGGCGGCGCAGGTGCCGAGCGGGAATCCGCTGGAGGCGTTGCTGATCGAGGTGGCGCGGCGCGGGGCCAGTGACCTGCACATCATCGCCGGAGCGCCGCGGATCTTCCGCATCGGCGGACGGCTCGTGCGCGGCGACGGGCCGCCGCTTTCCGGCGACGACGTGGCCGCGCTGCTGGATACATTTCTTACGCCGCGCATCCGCGAGCGCGTCGTCGAAGACGGCGCGGTCGATTTCTCGCTGCGTCTTGCCGCGCCGGCCGAGGTCGACGAACGCACCTGGCGCTTCCGGGTGAACATTCACCGGCAGCGCGGAACGCTGGCCGCGGCCATCCGCGCGTTGCCGACCGCGGTCCCGACCATTGCCGAACTGAATCTCCCCCCCATCCTCGGCGAGCTGGTGAAGCCGACACGCGGCCTCGTGCTGGTCTGCGGCCCGACCGGCGCGGGAAAGACCACCACGCTGGCGGCGATGATCGGGGCCATCAATCGCGAGGAGTCGCGGCACGTCATCACCATCGAGGATCCGATCGAGTACGAGCATCGCAACGTCCAGTCGGTGATCGAGCAGGTGGAGGTTGGCCGCGACGCGCCGTCATTCGCCTCGGCGTTGCGCGCGGCGCTGCGCCAGGATCCGGACGTGATCCTGGTCGGAGAAATGCGCGATCTGGAGACGGTGGCCACGGCGCTGACAGCGGCCGAGACCGGGCATCTGATTCTCTCCACGCTGCACACCAGCGACGTAGCGCAGGCCATTCACCGCATGGTCGACGTCTTTCCGCCGGGGCAGCAGACGCAGATCCGCCAGCAGCTTTCGCTCAGCCTCAACGCCATCCTGGTGCAGCAACTCCTCCCCGCGGCGCAAGACGGACAACGCGCGGTGGCGGTGGAGCTGCTGCTGGCCAATGCCGCGGTGCGCAATCACATCCGCCGCGACAAGATGGAGAACCTGATCAGCGAGATCACCCTCGGCAAGCGCCAGGGGATGATCTCGATCGAAGATTCGCTGGCGCGGCTGGTACGGAAGGGGACGATTACGCAGGACGAGGCGAGGATTCGCTCGTCGCGGCCGGATGAGTTGGAGAGCCAGCTAAGGACGTAACCGATAATGCGCGGCGCATGGGACCGCGCGTTCGCGAACGGATCGACATCCTCATCGTCGCCGCCGTCTCGCTGGCTACGAATTTTCTCTACTTCGGCTATACGGCCGTCGATTACCTCTTCCCCGATTCCTATACCTACCTCGCCCCTGCCGCGAACCTGCTCCACGGACTCGGATTCACCAATCGCCTCGGTGTCATCGACACGCTGCGGACGCCCGGCTATCCGTTGCTGCTGGCGGCGTTCGGACTGCACGTCGTGCCGGTGATCGTGTTCCAGCACCTGCTGAACGCGGCGCTGGCGGTGGCGATTTACATCCTGGTGATGCGGCGGCTCGACAGCCGCTTCATCGCGATGTCCGCGGCGATTCTCTTCGCCATCGATGTGCCGACGCTGCATTACGCGAACAAGATCCTGACGGAGACGCTCTTCACGGCCATCCTCTTCATCGTCTTTGCGCTGGTGGTCTACGCGCGGAAGCTGCCGCTGGCGGGATTGCTGACCGGCGCGCTGGTACTGATCCGGCCGGTGGCGATTCTCTACTTCGTCGTGGTGATGCTCTGCCTAGCGATGCGTCGCGTACGGCTGCGCACGATCGCCGTCTACGTTGCGCTGGCGCTCCTGCTGCCGCTTGGATGGCAGCTGCGCAATCTTCATCACACGGGCGTCTTCACCATCTCCTCGATCGGCGGCATCAACTTGCTGACCTATCGCGCCGCGGGAGCGCTGGCGATCGAGGACGACGGCGAGTTCGATTCCGATCTCAGCGACGAGATGAAGGGATTGCGTGCCGACGCCGATACCGAGATCGAGGAGAGACTGCACATCCCCGACGCGGAAGAGCTGCCCGACGCCGTGCGAAGCAAGTACTACTCGGCGTATGCCATGCGCGTGCTGCGGCAGTATCCCCGAGGCGCGGTGATGCTCACGATCCGCGGGCTGCTGGTGAATCTGTTCGACAGCCGCTGGGAGGCGATGTCGATCGTCAGCTGGTTTCCGGAGGAGGTCGTCCGGCGCGGGCTCGATGCGTTTACGGCAATCGTGTTCGTCTTCGCGGTGATCGGTTCGGTCGCGCTGTGGCGACGCGATCGTGAGTTGGCGGCGATGACAATCGCGACCATCGTCTACTTCCTGCTGATTTCTGCTGGTGGGGAAGCGGAGTCGCGGTTCAGGGTTCCTGTCATGCCGCAGTACTTGATCGCGGCGGCGTGTGGGATTGAAGCGGTGCGTCGGAGCGCCGGCATCCTGCCAGGCAGATGACGCTTCTTGATCTGCGAAAATCTGCGTCCATCTGCGGATGAATCCGTTCTCGCGTTGAACGAACCTTGTGGCGAAGCGTTCGTGCCGAGGGGACGAATCCGCAGATGACGCAGATGTACGCAGATAAACCTGTCAACCGGCTGGACACGGCGGCGAGACGCCGCCGATCCAGCCGGCGTGGACGCCAGCGCTCCGTTTTACCTCTGCAAGGCGTAGCTCAGTTTGAAGAACAGCTGGCGGTTGGAGAGCAGGAAGTCGCGTTTGTAGATGCGGTTGGCCGGGTTGGTGTTGTCGACCTGCTCGTTGACGTCGCGGATGTCGCCGTACCCGAGGTAGAGGACGGACTGCCAGTTCACCTTGTAGGCGAAGAGGAGCTGCGAAGAGAGATTGCCGTCGCGGAGCGGCAGGTCGACGCCGTAGATCAGCGGGTTCGAGCTGGTGCGCTGGTTCTGCACCACGGCTCGCAGGAACATCTTCGGCGAGAGCATGTACTGCGCGCGGACGCGCTCGACCTGCGCCGTGAAGAGGCGTCCCTGCACGCCGGTGACGGAATCCTCGCTCAGCCACTGCAGCACGTCGGTGGTGGACATCTGCAGGCGCGAGGTCGGCCGGAACTGCGCGGTGAAGTTGATCAGCGCGCCGTGGCCGAGGCGGTTGTTGAAGAAATCGATATCCTGACCGACCCAGCCGTCGAAGGAGACCGACGGGATCAGGCGGCTCACCGCGAACTGCACGGTGTAGTAGAGCTGATTGCGCGTCAGGACCTTGCCGTCGTTGCGGAAACTCTCGTTGGCCGGGCGGAGGCGGATGAACGAGCGGAACTTGCCGTCGGCGCCGAAGCCGAAGGATCGCAGGCGATAGAGCATGTTGCCGTTCTGCTCGGAGTCGTACTCGGCCATGGCGAAGGTGCGGATGCGATTGAAGAAACCTTTCGGGCGGAAGGTGTAGCCGGCCTCGCCATAGTTCGATCGATAGCCGACCTGCGGCACGAATCCCTGATCGGCGCGGAAGTCGTCGCCGTAATCCTTGAACTCCGTGTAGAGATCGATCTTCGCGTTCGAGTGCGACCACCAGAGATCACTGCCGAACGATGACAGGTTGCGGCCGTCCCATTCCTTGTCCAGGCCGGGACGATTCGGCGTGCGGCTCTGGCTGACCAGCAACTGACCGGTGAGGGTGTCGGTATCGTTCGGCTTCCACTGGAAGTCGGGACCGAGGACGCGATTGTGGCCGCCGCCCTCGTACTCGCGATCGGTGAAAAGGAAACTGGCGAACGACTTGCCGCCGAAATCGTGGCGCCAGCGGCCGATGGCATCGGTCGCTCCGAAATCCTGGGAGACGAACCGCGAGCCGGTGGACGAGGGGATGATCAACGACCCGCCGCCGCGATCCTGCGCCACCAGCAGCGTGTAGCTGTCGTGACCGTTGTTGCCGGAGCCGCGCAGGCCCCATCGCGGCGAGGTGATCGTCCGCGTGTAGACCGCCTGGACCGGCGTGGAGAAGAGCTCGACGCGCTCGAGGAAGAACGGCCGCTTCTCAGGGAAGAAGATGGCGAAACGCTGGTTGGTGGAAATCTTCGCGGTATCCGATTCGATCTGCGAGAAGTCGGGATTGAGCGTGGCGTCGAGCGCGGTGTGCTCGTTCGGCGTGTACTTGATGTCGATGCCGCCGTCGCCCTTGGCCGGGCGGTTGAGGAGATTGTTGCTGCCGTCGTTGCGCAGCGTACCGGTCTCGCGCGCGGTGACGTACGGCGCGGCGACGATGTGGCCTCCGGTCGGCAGACCTTCGAAGCCGCCCACCTTGTTGGAGTTGCAGACGAAGCAGTTGTTTCCGCGCGGCAGTTTGTGGTCGAAGATCTGGTAGCGCCGTTCGCGCGGCATGTTGCGGTACATGATGATTCCCCAGATCTGCGGCGTCTTCTTCTCGTAACGGAGCGACGAGAAGGGGATGCGCAGCTCCAGGATCCAGCCGTCGGCGGTCTTCTTCACCGCCGAGTCCCAGAAGAGATCGGGGGAGGAGTCTTCGTTGCCGCTGGCGTCGTCCTGGCTGGCGTCGTACTGCGTGCCGGCGGCATTGACGAAGAACTCCATGGCGGTCTTGCCGTCGTTGCGGGTGTCGAGGATGACGCCGGCGAAGTCGTCGCTGTTGCCGCTGATGCCGTCGTGATCGCCGAGCTGGGCGCGGATGTCTTTCGGGTTGTCCCACGAGCGAATGGCGGCATAGAAAAAGTGCTCGTCGTAGGACATGTAGCCGATGGTCTTCACCTTCGGCTCGATGTTGTCGCCGGGGTTGGTCTCGAACCACGTCTCCGAGGTGAGCGCGCCCTGCCAGCCAGGATCGGAGAGATCGCCGTCGATGGTGATCGGACCCGCGGCGCGGTGGATCGTCATCGCCGGCGGGGCATCGGCCGCGAAAACGGAGGAGGCGATGAGAAGGAGGATCGGAAGAAGTCGATGCACGCGCGGATAAGACGGAGCGGAGGAGTCAAAGTTAGCCTTCGTTCGCATATTGCGGGAGTGATACGAAGGGGTTCGTAATAGGTTGCAGGGTTGGGTTGCCGAGTTGCCACGTTGCCGAGTTGCCGTTACTAGGTTGCTGGGTTCCTGGGTTGCTCGGTGAAGTTCTTATGGCAACTCGGCCACCTGGCAACTCGGCAACCTACGCGACCAGAAACCCCACCGCACTCCCCGCATCCACCGGCCTCGAAAAATAGAAGCCTTGGGCGTAGTCGATGCCGAGGTCGCGCATGCGCTCGACCTGGTCGGCGCTTTCGAGGCCTTCCACCGTCACGTCCATGCCCAGGATGCGGGCCAGGTTGCTGATCGTGCGGACGATGGCGTCGTTGCGGTGGTCGCCGTTGTTGGAGATGAACGAACGGTCGATCTTGAGCGTGTCGAAGGGGAACTGACGGAGGGAGCTGAGCGAGGAGTAGCCGGTGCCGAAGTCGTCGAGGCTGATGCCGACGCCGGTAGCGCGGAGTTGTTCGAGCAGCTCGGCGGCGGCTTCGGGATTTTCGATGATCACGCTCTCGGTCACCTCGAGATGCAGCCGGTCGGCATCGACGCCGGCCTCGTCGAGCGCGGCGGCGATCTGTTCCAGCAGATTCGGCTGCAGGAACTGTTTGGCGGAGAGGTTGACGTGCATGTGCAGCGATTCGTTGTCGGGGTAGAGCTCCTGCCATTCGGCCAGCTGGCGCAGCGATTCGCGCAGCACCCACCTGCCGATCGGCAGAATCAATCCCGTTTCTTCAGCGATCGGCACGATCTCGTCCGCGTTCACGAGCTCGTCGCCGCGTTGCCAGCGCAGCAGCGCTTCGAAGCCCACCACCTTCGCTGAGAGCAGCGAGACGATCGGCTGGTAGTGGACGCGCAGCTCGTCGCGCTCGATCGAGCGCCGCAGCTCGGTCTCGAACTTGAGCAGCTTGACGGCGCGATCGTGCATGGTCTTGTCGAAGACTTCGTGGATTCCGCGGCCCCGCGATTTGGCGCGATACATGGCGATGTCTGCGTCGCGCAGGACGTCGTGCGGCCGCTCGTAGCGGGTAACGCTGAGAGCGATGCCGATGCTGGCGGTGGTGAAAATCTCGTTCTCGCCAACCCGAAATGGCAGGCGCAGCTCTTCCTGGATGCGCTCGGCCGTGCGCACGGCATCGGCGAGGTGATCGATCTCCAAGAGGATGGTGAACTCGTCGCCTCCGAGTCTTGCCACCGTGTCGGTCGCGCGCAGCGCCACGCGCAACCGTTCGGCGACGCTGATCAGCAGCATGTCGCCGAGCGCGTGCCCGAGGCTGTCGTTGACGACTTTGAAGCGATCGAGGTCGAGAAAGAGGACGGCGAACTGGTGCCCGGAATGGCGGCGCGAACGCTCCATCAGCCGGCCGAGGCGGTCCATGAACAGGGCGCGGTTCGGCAGGCCGGTGAGGGCGTCGTGAAAAGCGTCGTGCGTGAGGCGGTCGATGGCCACCTTGCGCTCGGTGATGTCGGTCTGCGATCCGGCGATGCGCGTGGCCGCGCCGGCGGCGTCGCGCACGGCCACGCCGCGGGCCAGCATCCAGCGATACTCGCCGCCTTTGCAGCGCATGCGGTGCTCGTGCTCGATGCTGGCGGTGGCGCCGTGACGATGAGCGTCGATGCTGGCCAGCAACTCGCCCACATCGTCGGGATGAACGCGCGAGAACCATTCCTGCGGCGCGTCGCTGACCTCATCCTGCGTAAAGCCGAGCATCTCTTTCCAGCGATCGGAGTAGTAGACGGTGTCGGCGCCGAGGTCCCAGACCCAGAGCCCGTCGTTGGCGCCGCGCGCGGAGAGGGCGTAACGCTCCTCGCTTTCGCGCAGCGCTTCGAGCGTGCGGTTCTGTTCGAGCGAGTAGCGGATCGAGCGCTCCAGGATCTGGGCATCGATCTGCCCTTTGAGCAGGTAGTCGGCCGCGCCGGCCTTCATCGCCGCGATGTCGACGTCGCCGTCGCCCTGACCAGTGAGAAGGATGATGGGACGAAGGCAGCCGGCGGCCCGTGCCTCGCGCAGCACTTCGAGGCCATCGTGCTCGCCGAGGCGGTAGTCGACGAGATACACGTCATGTTCGCCGCTGCGCATGGCGGCCAGCGCTTCGTCGTAGGACGTCACCCAGTCGAGCGCGAAGCGGGTCCTGCGGCTGTCGCCGAGGAGATCGCGGGTGAGAACGTAGTCGTCTTCGTCGTCTTCGATCAGGAGGATCCTGATCTCCCGGTTCCCGATCAACGCGGGGGCACTCCGTTCGGAAGTTCGACGATCTCGATCCAGTAGCGGCCGATCTCTTTCATCACTTCGACGAGGGCGTTGAAGTGAACCGGCTTGGTGATGAAGGAGTTCGCGCCGAGGTCGTAGGTCCGATAAATATCCTCCTCGGCCTTCGACGTGGTCAGGATGATGACCGGGATACGCCGCAGCATCGGATCGGCCTTGATCTCGCGCAATGCTTCGCGGCCGTCCTTCTTCGGCATGTTGAGATCGAGCAGGATCAGGCCTGGCTTCGGCGCGGAATCAGGCTCGGCGTAGCGGCCGCGATGATAGAGGTAGTCGAGCAGCTCTTCGCCATCTTCGACGAAGCGGAGGTCGTTGACCACGCGGCTCTCGGCCAGCGCATCGGAGGACAGCATGCGATCTTCTTCGTCGTCGTCCGCGAGAAGGATGACGATTGGTTTTGCGTGTGCGGCCATAGGCTCCCTTAGAAAACCGGAAATGGTGAATGTTAAATGTTCAATGTTGAATGTTGAATGTTGAATGAACCGGGGCTTGACGCTGCCCTCGGCTCTTCTCTCATTCAACATTCACCATTCAACATTGAACATTCAACATTTGCCTTTCACCCATCGTGCCGAACCGGCAACGTAACCACAAACGTCGCTCCCTCTCCCGGCACGCTGCTCGCTGCAATCTCTCCGCCGTGCCGGTGCGCTATTTTGCGGCAAATGGCCAGACCGATGCCGGTTCCTTCGTAAGCGGCGCGTCCGTGCAAGCGTTCAAACATCGTGAAAATGCGGTCCGCGTACTTCTCGTCGAAGCCGATGCCGTTGTCGGTTACGGCGATTTGGGCGGTGCCGTTGAACACCGTTCCCGACAGCTCCACCCTCGGCGGCAGGTCCGGCCGGTGGAACTTGAGGCCGTTCCCGACAAGGTTCTGCAGCAGCTGGCGCATCTGCAAGGCGTCGGCATCGATCGTCGGGAGCGAGCCGACCACGACCTCGCCGGCAGCGCGGTGCATCTGCTCCTCGAGATCGTGAACCACCTCGTGGGCGACCACTTCGAGATTCACCGGCAGGAACGGCTGGGCCTTGGTGGTGACGCGTGAAAATACGAGCAGGTCGTTGATCAGCGCCTGCATCCGCCCGGCGGCTTTCTGCATGCGGTCGAGGTAGTCGATCCCATCGCCGGTCAGCGTGTCCGCGTATTTCACCCGCAGCCGGTCGCCGAAGGCCTGGATCTTCCGCAGCGGTTCCTGCAGGTCGTGTGAGGCGACGTAGGCGAAGTCTTCGAGCTCGCGGTTGCTCTGCTGGAGCTGGACGGTGAAGTCGCGCATCTCGTGCTCGACCCGCTTGCGCTCGCGGATGTCGCGCACGATGACCACCGCGCCGCCTTCGACTTCGCGCTCGTGCAGCGGGGAGACGGAGATGCTGACGTCGATCCGATCGCCGTTCTTCGTGCGAAAGACGCGCTCTTCATCCCGAATGGGCGCCCGCTTCAACATGTCTCCCAGCGTTCTCGAAAAGCTGGCCTCGGGATCGATGTATTCGAGCGTGTCGATGGTCTTACCGAGGATTTCGGATTCCGAGTAGCCGAACAGTTTGCGCACTGCGTCGTTGGTGACTCTCATCCGCGCCTCCGCATCGATCACGAAGAGCGCGTCGGCCATGGTGTCGAGGATCTCGCCGGCGGCACGCGCGGCGGTGATGCTCTGAAAGCGATGGCTCCGGATGGAGCGCCAGGCGAAGGCGACGAACGCGAAGACCGGGACGTAGCCGATTGGCCGGTGATCGACGCCGGTCATGGGGATGAAGTCGACGACGGAGAGATAGACGATGGCGAAGCTGGCGATCAGGTTGAGGATGCGCCGCCGCCGTCGCTCGTCGTGCGTGTGCCGGTACTCGATGGCGTACTCAAACATCTGCATGGCCAGAACGACGAAGAAGTAGACGAAAAAGAACGCACTCCACGATCCAACCGCCGGGTAGTTTCCCCACGGAAACTGCCGCACTCCGGCGACGATGAAGTCGGTGGCCAGAATCAGGAAGGCGAAGATCGTCGCTGCCAGCCAGGCGCCGAGCACGACGGCGCGATGGCGCACGTAGGTGCGAATCGAGGTGGCGGTGAAGTCGTAGACCGCAGCTGGCAGAAACGCCACCGATGCAATGGCCAGCCGGCCAAACATCGCCGCCAGCGACATCGAGGTGGTCGAGAACATCGCCGCAAAGCCGAGGAACCAGCCGGCGACGAGAAAGATCATCAGGCAGAAGAGCCGGGCCACACGCGACCCGCGCTGCCGATTCAGAATCACGCTCGCCAGAATCACGAGCACGACACACATCACCGCCCACGGAACGGCGGCGAGGCGGAAGTGGAAGGGCACGCGGCATTGTAGCTGCGGGTCGATCGACAGATCGGAGCAGTCAAAAGCAGCACAGACAGGAGTGTCTGTGCCACATGTTGCCTGCCGAGCACCGTCACTCTGCCGACCCAACGAGTCTCAAGGGCACATCCCCGCTGATGACCGGGAGACGGAATCGATGTGGCACAGACACTCCTGTCTGTGCTCAGCAGCTTCACCGCACACTTGCCGGTCTACAATGCCGCCCTCACACGCAAACCAGCAGGGGGGAAGTCATGCAGTACTGCGCCTATTGCGGCAATGCAGTCGAAGCCGTTTCGTTCGCCCCGTGTCCGCGGTGCGGAAATCCGACCAATGGTTCGCCGCGGCCTGCGGCGACGGCGAAGGGGACCAGTACGGCGCTCATCGTGGTGATCGTCGTCGTTGTCCTCGTGGTCTTCGTCGCCATCCTCGGGATCATCGCGGCGATCGCCATCCCCAACTACCTCACCGCGATGGAGCGGTCGAAGCAGAAGCGCACGATGGCTGATATCCGGAGCCTGGGAACGGCGCTGGAGTCGTACGCCGTCGACAACAACCAGTACCCGAAAGATCCGGCTGGGCTGACCGAGGCGCTCGTGCCGAAGTACATGCGAACCGTACCGCGAGTCGACGGATGGGGGCACGAGCTCCAATACGTCTGCGTCAAGGACGCCACCGCGCCGCAGAGTGAAACGTGCTCGGGATACGCGATTGGCAGCGCGGGCAAGGACGGCCGTTTCGAACATGAATCGCTGCTCGACGCGCTGACCGGTGAGGAGAAGAGAACCTCGAACTTCGACTGCGACATCATCTACTCCAAGGGCATCTTCGTGCAGTACCCGGAAGGAGCGCAGCGCTGATGTATTGCACCCGATGCGGAACGAGCCGTCCCGACGGAATGAGCGTCTGCCCCAACTGCGGCAACCCTGCGCCGGCTTTCGCCGCGCCTGCGAAGATTCAGAACTACTTGGTGCCTGCGATCCTGATCACGCTCTGCTGCTGCCTGCCGGCGGGAATCGTGGCCATCATCTATGCCGCGCAGGTCAACTCGAAGCTCGCCGCCGGCGACGTCGGAGGCGCGCAGGAGTCGGCGCACCTTGCCAGGATGTGGACGTGGATCGGCTTCGGCGCCGGCATCCTGCTGGGGATCGTCTATGCACTCGTCGGTTTCGGCGGCGCGCTCAAGAATCTTCATTAGCGTTTTCGCCGGCCTTCTTGCCGTGGGAGCGGCGGCGATCCTCTATCGCTTCGATCCGGCCACGACGCACGGCTATCCGCAATGCGTTTTTCACGCGCTGACGGGATGGCAATGCCCCGGCTGCGGAACGACGCGCGCGCTGCACCACCTGCTGCATGGCGACGTCATCGGCGCCTTCCGGCTCAACGCCATGCTCTTCGCTGCCGTCCCCTTCGCCGCAATCGCCTCGGCATCCCGGCGCTTCGCCATCCACCCGCTCACCGGATGGAGCGCGGCCGTCGTCACGATCGTCTGGTGGATCGCGCGGAACGTCTTCTAATTCAGGGCTTCTTCGGCGCCGGCGGCAGGTAGAACGTCGTCGGGCCGCTTCCCGACATGTGGCAGACCAGGCAGTTTTCCTTGGCCATGATCTCGCCTCCCTTCATCTTGGGAGTCGGGATCTGGGTGTAGCCGCTCGGTGGAGCGAACATCGCCGGCGTCACCTTCTGCGGGATCTCGTACGAGTCATACACGATCTCCCCATACGCCTGATGAAAAGCGCCGGAACCGCCACCCGTCATGGCGTAGGGCTGTTTGTAGAAGACGCCGTTGATGGTCGGGCCCTGTTTCGCATACATCGCGAAGTAGCCTTGGTCGCTGGCCGGCGACCGCTTGTCAGGCGATCCCGAGGTCAGAAACCATTCCGCCGGCGTCGTCTTTGGCGAGGAAGGAGTCACGGGCACATGGCTGCCCGCGTACGGGACGGGCAGCGGCGGAACGGGCAGCTTGGCGTTATACCGGGCCACCAGATCCGGCCGCGGCGGCCCGAGGTTCACCGCCACGAGCACCCACGACTTCGGGTTGCAGGTGATGCAGTAGACGCGCGCCGTGTACTGGTTCGAGTAACTCGGATCGGGCACCAGGAACCACTGCACTTCCTGATTCTTGAACGAAACCGGCTCGCCGGGAAGGAGCGGCGACTGCTTGAACATCGAGCGAAAGTAGGTCGTGCTCCCGTCGGTGAAGTACAGCACCTCGTTCTTGTTCGCCGGGTTGGGGGGATGGATCTCCTTGAGCTCATGAACGAAGAAGGTCATCCGAAACGTCGGGAGCAATTGCGTGCCCTGAAGGTAGTTCGGCTGCGGCGTTGCGCCGCAGAGCAGGATCACGCAGACGGCGAGAAACAGAACCAGCGAGCGGAATGACAAACGGGTCACGCGGCACCTCCGGCTGAATTGTGATTAGGGAAGTTGGGAGGGATGGTACATCATGCCGTACCGTCTGAAATTTATTTTCACAAATATCTCGTTGCGCCCCCGAGGAGTACCCCGAAAACAATGACGCTGACTGCAACCGAGCTTCCCGAACGCCGCGAATCCTACCGGGCGCTCGTGGTGGAGGATGACGACTCCATCGTCCTGCTGGTGCGGCGGGTGCTGGAGCGGGAAGGATTCAGCGTCGAATGCGTCAAGAGCGGCGCCGCAGCCATCCAGCTTTTGAAGGTGGTGGCTTACGACCTTCTCATCCTCGATCTCATGCTGCCGCTGGTCAGCGGCGAAGAAGTGATGACCTTCCTCGAGGCCACGCAACCCCACACCCTGCGGCGGGTGATCGTGATGACCGCCTCGCCGCGCCAGCTCAGCTGCGAGTTCCTGCAGCGGATCTGCAAGATCCTGGCGAAGCCGTTCGACATCGACGAGCTCGTGCTCATGGCCCGGCAATGCGTGAACGACGTCGATTCATGCGAAACGGGTGCGTAAATGCGCCTCAGGCCTCGGCGATCTGCGTCGGCCCTCCCGGCTGGAACAGCGAATAGCCGTGGCGGATCCGGCCCGATTCGAAGCCATCGAGGTTCTGCCGCAGGCGCGACTCGAATCCCCTGACCCCGTTCTGATCGGTCCCCGTGAGAATGGCTACGAACTCGCCGTCGCGGTTGTGACAGACGACGTCTTCCTGCCGGCAGATCTTCGCCACCGAGCGGCTCATGGCCGGATCGTTCTTCCCATCCTTGATCCAGTAGAGCGCGAACGGCTGGTCGAACTTGGCCACCGTATCGACGTTGCGCTGCAGCTTGTCCCGGAAATCGGAATCGAACGACGGCTTGTCGTCGCTGCCGTTGATGACCGAGCCTTTCGCGGAAGGGGTGGTGTCGCTCGCGCTCATCAGCGAGGAGATCTCTTCGGCGGTGACGCCGGAGAGCGAGCTGTCGCGCAGGTTCAGCCGTCGTCCGCTGCGGCGGATCAAGGCATCGGCGCGCGCCCGGAGCTCGGCGGGAGAAAAGGGCTGGGTGATGAAATCGTCGGCACCGGCGCGGAGATAGAGGACCTTGTCGCCGTTGCGATTCGAGGCCGGCGACAGAAACGCGATCGACGAGGTGGCGTTCTTCGACAGATCGAGGATGGCCCCGATCGCCGCAACCGAACGCGAAGGCGTCAGGAGGACCAGGCCGGGCTTCTCCCGCTTGGCCCGCTCGACTCCGGCGGAGAGATCGGTCTCCGACGAGACGCTGTAGTCGCTTCCCAGCGCATCCTGGACGCTGCGGATTGTTTCCGGCGAGGCGCCGAGGATCAGCACCGAGCGCCGGGCTTGATCCGTGACGGCACTCCCCTCTTCGCGGTAGTTGACCAGGCCGCGTCCATTTTCGATGCGGTAGGGAGCAGAGAGAGCCTGGCCGCTCGCGTAGCGAAGCCGGGAAAGCTGCATGGCATGTCCGCCGGCGGCGTCGCGGGAGAGATCGATGACGCCGGAGGTGTTCTGCGCCAGTTGGTGAAGGATCGGACTCAACTCCGGCTGACCTTCGTCATTGGCGACGAGGAGCGTGGTGACCGGAAGATCCTCGAGGGCATTGGTCAGCGACTGCGTCAGCGAGACCGCGAAATGACTCGAGTAGAGGGTATTGATCAGCGTAAAGACGGGGTCGATGACCAGCCGGCGCGCGTCGATCCGCTTGATGTGGTCGCGCAACTCTTCGACGATGGCCATGACATCCACAGGGCTCTCGACCAGCTCGAAGTAGCGGCTGCCGGGATTCAGAATCAGCAATTGCCCGCGGCGTACGGACTCCTCGATATGGAGTCCGATCGCCCGCGCCTGCTCGAGGACGCTCTCCGGCTTCTGATCGGTGATCAGGATTCCCGGCTCGTGAAGCTCCAGACCGCGCGCCAGGAACTGGAGTCCCAGCAGAGTCTTGCCGGTCCCGCCGCTGCCGCGCACGAGATAGAGCTTGTGCGGGCGCAGGCCGCCGGCGGAGTAGTCGAGGAGATCGATCCCGCTGATGATTCGCTCGTCATCTCCGTTGCGGGCCGAAACCGGCTCATGGACGGGCGCGTCCAGCGGCAGCTCTTTGTCGGTTTTGGCGGAGCTGTTGACCATGGGAGGGGGAACTGCATCGTTGCTCGACCGAACATCGCTGAGCTCATTCATCGCTCTGTCTCTTTCTCTCAGTTAGAGTAATTGCTGAAATTACGCCGTCTTTCCGCGTTAGCAATGTTCTGGCCACCGCTAGTTGGCGGCGGCGGCCGGTTGCAATGGTGCTCCATGAAAATGAATCTGGTCTTCTGTGGCGATATCCCGTTGATCGCTGAAAATCCGGGCTTCGATCTGCTGCAATTGCCGGTTGTCGCCCGTCGGTGTCCGCACCGCCTCGCCCGCCTCGGCGAAACGCGTCACCATGAAAAGCTCCGTCAGTGGCTTGAGCGATACATGCCTGACCGTCGCGGGCGAAACGTCGTGAAAGCGGCCATAGAGCGATGCGATCTGCGGAGCGGTGAGATTGGTCTCGGTGGCATTCGATAACGACGAGGCCGCCATCACCATCCGCAACGCGCTCTGTGGACTCAGACGCGAGAGCTTGTCGCGCACGGCGCTGACGATCTGCTGCTGCCTCAGCTCGCGCGAGAAGTTCTCTCCATCCGGCCCGACCACATAACGATACCGTCCGTATGCAAGAGCGCGCTTGCCGTTGAGGTGATGCCAGCCGCGGGCAAAGCCGTCATGGAAAAGGAAGTCGTAGAAACCGCGCTGGCAGAAGACGTCCACCCCGCCGAGGTCGTCGATGAAATGCTCGAAGCCCGAAAAATCGACGCGGACGAATGCGTGAACCGGCTCATTGAACACGCGCGACACCGTGTCGCAGAGAAGTCCGGCGCCAGCGCCCGGATAGCCACTCTTTTCTCCGACTGCGTGCGCGTAATTGATGCGATGCGTCCCGTACATACCGATCGGAACCCAGAGGTCGCGGGGAATCGAAACAATTGCCACCTGCCTGGTCGACGGCTTGAGGCTGACCAGCATGATCGAGTCGGCCAGCTGGTCGTGATTCGGATGATCGTCCCCTCCGATCCCGAACAGCACGATGTTCACCCGGTCCTGTTGCAACCCCTCGGCGATGCGATTCGGAACCTCTCTATGATGAGGCGAAAACATCGTGTAGCCGGCCACCAGCCCCAGGAGAATGAGCGTCCCGAAAACACCGAAGAGGACGTACTCGATGGTCGACTCCGCGCCGGTGGCCTTCGGTTGCACGACGCCCGCGGCGGTTGCCAGCGCTTTTCCATCGGGATTGGATTTGTTGAAACGGGTCGGCCGGAACTCAGGAATGGGAGCCATAGTGGGCGGGCAGAGCAGCGCTTTGCATCGCCAGTGCCATCCGCTATGGCAAGGCGCTTGAAGCGGCGCGTCCCCGCATGAAAAAACCACATCTCCTCGTTCTTGTAATGCTTCTGCTCGCTACCGCGGCGGCGGCCGACTGGCAATCGGTCGGGCCCGGCGTCGATTTTCAGGAATTCCGCGATAAGAACACCGACATCTATGTCACCCGCGTCGATCTCACCAATGACGCCATCCGCGTGGTCGGCACTCCCGAGACCGACCGCGGCTCGAAAGTGTCCGACTATGCGGCCCGTACACACGCGCTCGCTGCCATCAATGGCGATTACTTCGACGACACCTTCCATCCGATCGGAATGACTGTCGGCCCCTGCGGCGAATGGGATTCCGCGAAGAAATCGAAACGGGAGGGATATCTGTCGATTGGCGACGGCGAGGCCATCATCAAGAGCCAGTCGCAGGTGCCGCAGGATACGAGCGCCGAGGATTGGATGAACGCCACGGTCTCCGGATGGCCGGCGCTTGTGCTCGGTTGCGATGCTCTTACCGACTCGGAATTGCCGGGCAGCGATTCTTTTACCCGCTCACCGCATCCAAGAACCGCTGTCGGCCTCAGCCGCGATCGCAAGACTCTCTACTTAGTGGTGGTCGACGGGCGGCGCGACGGAACGCCGGGGCTTACCCTGGCAAAATTAGCCCGATTTCTAGTCGAGCGCCTGCAAGTCTGCTCCGCCATCAATCTCGACGGCGGCGGTTCCAGCACCATGTGGCTGCGCGATCGCGTCATCAATAAGCCTGCGGATGGCGTCGAGCGGCCCGTTTCGAATCATCTTGCAGTCGTACTGGAAAAAGATGTCCGCGCATGCGGCGACGAAGTCTCCAGAACGACTACGACCACGACCACCACGAAGACGACCATCACCACTCCCGTCCCCACCTCGACGACCGGTTCGGCGCCACCTCCGCCACGCAATCATTAAAACTGGAATCACGATTGCACTGCGCCCCGGCGGGTTAGCTTCACTACAACTAGTGCTCACTGATAATTCGACGGAAGGGTCGTCATGAGACCGATCGCCAATGGATTTACGCTCGCCGTGTTGTTCTGCACGACCGCGGCGCTTTCCCAACAACCTGACCTCAATACACAGATTCATTCACTGGAAGCAGCGGTTCAATCGGGCACGGCGACGACCGGCCAGCAGCTCGAGCTTGCGCGCCTCTATTTACAGGAAAATCGTTTCTATGAAGCCGGCAAAGCCGCCGACAGCGTGCTGAGCAGGGAGCCGGACAATGCCGACGCAAAGGCGATCAGCGACCAGACGTCGCGACGACTCCATGAAGTTCAGGATCGCGCGGTCGCCGCGGCTGAAAGCAATGCCAATCGCTCCGGAGCCACCGATCAGGATCGACTTGCCCTCGCCAATGCCTATTTCGATGCCGGGAGCTACGGGGCGGCGGCGACCACGTATGCACACCTGCCCGCCTCTCTTCGCGATCGGGAAACCCGGCTTCGCTACGCGCGCTCGCTGGCGTGGTCGAACCGGTTCGACGATGCCGAGCAGCAGTACGCCGATCTTCTGAAGGAGCAATCCACGCCCGATCTGCAGCTCGAATATGGCCGGCTGCTCTCGTGGATGGGCGCGCAGAGTCTATCCATCACGACGCTGACGCGAGCCTACGAAACCAATCCTTCCGAGGATGCCGTCGTCGCGCTCGCGAACGCCAGAGCCTGGAATGGGGATCGCGAAGGAGCGCTCCGCCTGCTCGATGACTATGCCGCGAGTCATCCGGGCGCGTTGAAAGCCGCGCAATTGTCGAGCGATCTGAAGGCATCGCCGGACCTGCGGATCGAGCGCGCCCGAAAATTGATTGAGGCCGAGCCCTATAACCTGGCATTGCGCGTCGAGCGGGCTCGCCTTTATGCCGACGCAGGACGCGACGGCGAGGCCCTCGCGGACATTTCCTTCGTCCGCGACCACTCCCGTCAGAAACTGCCGGCGCTGGACGAGATCGAAAATCGCGCGCGCCAGCATCGTAAAGAAGAGCGCGCCAGGCTCGAACAGCAGCGCGAATCCCTCAATGCGCGGCTATCGATGGCGTCCTCATCCGCGAATGCCGACGAGATCCTGGCCCTGGCAAAGTCGTACTCCGCGATCGAGGACTACGACCACGCCGTCTCTCTTTACCAGCGCTATCTGGCGCTGCGTCCCGACGACACGGCGGCGCGCATTCAATACGCGCGGGTGTTGAGTTGGGACCAGCAATGGAGAGCGTCGGAGCGTCAATACGAGGTCCTGCTCGAGCGCGATACCGATCGTTCCGATCTCCGTTATGAATACGCGCAGGTTCTTTCTTACGACGCGCGCTTCGTTCCGGCGCTGCACGTCTTCCGGTCGCTCACCGATCTCTCCGCAAATCCACGCGCGCGCCTTTATACAGACGTGCCGCCGAAGGCGTACTACAACATCGGCCAGATCCATCGCTGGTATGGCTGGAACGACACCGCCGCCGCCGCCGAAACGAGCGCGCTGGCGATCGACCCCAGTTATGCGCCCGCCCGCGCCGAGCTCGATCTCGACCGCCATATCCGCCCCGCTTCGACCGCGGACGCCCGTTTCAGCTACTCCACCGATTCGAACGATTTCACGATGAAGCGGGTCGATCTGACCGCCGAGCGCTGGACGAACCGCCGCACTGCCTTCGACCTCGGTGTCGGCCGTCATGAGTTCGACTACCTCGGCTCGAGCGTCTACGCCAATCAGATCCACGCCGGCGCCACCTACCGCTCCAACGATCGCCTGACCCTGCGCGGCGACGTCGGGTTCAATGCCTACGATCACGGCGTCGGGACCCGTCCCTTCCTCGGATTCGGTGCGACGTGGCAGACCTCACTGCAAAGCCGCGCGGCGCTCGACGTCAACCATTACGATCTGGTCTATGACGTCTTCACGCTGCAATCGCTGACCATTCCCGGCGGCGGGCCGGCGCTCACGTTCGGCAGCCCGCTGAGCATCAACGACGTCCGCGGCCACTACGACTATGCGACCGGCGGACATTGGGCGTTCCTCGGCGACGCATCGTATGGATTCATCTCCGACAGCAATCATCGCAAGGGAGCGCACGGACTGCTCAGTTTCCAGGTTCTCAATGCGCCCTTTCTGGCGCTGAAACTCGATGGCCGCACGCTCTCGTATGACTTCCGCTCTCCCCGTTACTGGTCACCGAACGACTACAAGTCGCTGGCGGGCGTGGTCCAGGTTGGACAGAACCTCCGCAACGGTTTTCATTGGGACGTCGAGGTCAAGGAAGGGCGGGCCTCCGAAGGCTCGTTCCATTCCGATCTGCGCGCGTATGAGGGCAATGTCACCGTTCCGCTCAACGACGCATTCGACCTCATCGGAAATTATGGCTATGGAAAGAGCGGCCGCCTCGGCGATTTCCTCAGCAGCAACGCCAATGAGCTCGTCAATTACTGGCAGCGGCATTGGTTCGTCGGCGTACGAGTGAAGCAGTTATATACCCGAGGAGAACGGCGCGGCAGCAGCGCGTACTACTTTGACGATCACGGAATCACCGGCTCGCCGATCATTCCGCCGGAGACACACTAATGACTGACCAGCAGGAAGTTCCCGCCACGCCGCCGCCCGCGCCGAAATCCGTCGTCAAACGGCCGATGCGGCCGATTCTTCAGTTGCTGATTTCCGCGGCCATCATCATCCTGGTGGTCGTTGCCACCCTGTTGTTGTTCAAATACCCGCAGAAACTGGGGCCGGTTTTCATCACCGCACTGGTGGTCACGCTGGCCAGCTTCCTCCTGCTGCTCGTCCTGCGGCACTTCGTCCTGGTCTGGTTCAGCTACCTGCACACGCGCGAGCTGTCGCGCGAGGAGTATCCGGAGTCGTATCCCTTCATCTCCATCATCGTGCCGGCCTTCAACGAGGTGGAGGTCATCCAGTCGTCGCTCTCCTCGCTGCTGGAACTTCGCTATCCGTACTACGAGATCATCGCCGTCGACGACGGCTCGACGGACGGCACCTACGACAAGATGAAGGAGTTCGAGGGCAACCATTACGGCGTACGCGTCTCGGTCTATCGCAAAGAGAACAGCGGCAAGGCCGATGCGCTCAATTACGGCGTGCGCCGCTCGAAGGCTCCGATCGTGGTCTGCATGGACAGCGATTCCCGGCTGACCCCGAATTCTCTTCGCTATGCGGTCAATCACTTCCGCGACCCGCACGTCGGCGCCGTGGCCGGCAACGTCAAAGTGATCAACCGCCACAATCTCTGGACGAAACTCCAGGCACTCGAATACATCGAGGGATTGAACATCGTCCGCAATGCCCAGGCGTTCTGGCGCTCGGTCAACGTCATCCCCGGTCCGATCGGCATTTTCCGTCGCGCGGCCATGGAGGGGACCGGCGGATACGACAGTGACACATTCGCCGAAGATTTCGACATGACCGTCAAGATGCTCGCGGACGGCTGGAAGATCGATTACGAGCCGAAAGCCGTCGCGTATACCGAAGCGCCCGAAGGGCTGCTGGACATCATCAAACAGAGATACCGCTGGTGCCGCGGCGTTCTGCAGGCCTTGCGCAAACAGAAACATCTTCTTACGCGCTCGGAGGGCAACATCACCACGCCGCTTTCCCTCTGGTACATGATTTTCGAAGGACTGGTCTGGCCGGCCATGAACATTTTCGCCAACCTGTTCTTCGTCTGGATCGCCCTCATTTACGGCATGACCGCGTTGCTGGTCATGTGGTGGCTGCTGTTGACGATCCTCGACCTGCTCATCGCCGTCCACGCCATCCTGATGGAGCGCGAGGACATGAGTCTGGCCATTTACGCCGTTCTCTATCGCTTCTTCTACATTCTGATCATCGACGTCTGCAAAGTGTTTGCGACGCTCGAAGAGCTCGTCGGGCTCGATATGTCGTGGGGCAAACTCGCAAGAAAAGGAAGGATCTGATGAAAGTCGATTGGGTGAACATTCTGGCAGTGGTGATTTTCGTGAGCATCGTGGTGACGCTCATTCTGGCGGTGGCGTCGTACTTCGCATACAAGGTCCGTGAGGCCCGCCGCCCCAAGACGGCTGCCGAGCTGCGGCAGGAAGGACAGGCCAAGGTCTTCTTCTCCGAATACCGTCCGGAAGCCCCGAAACAGTAGTTGATCGGCCGGCCCTGACCGATGTCCACCGGATCCGGTTCGCCCGACCTTGCCGAGCCGGAACCGGCCGGGCACACGGAGCTCGAGGATGCCTCCATCGCCGTCCACGACGCCGCGGCGGTCATCGACGACGCCGCGCACGTGATCGAGAACGCCGCCGCGGTGATGGAGGAGGCGGCGCTCGTCATCCAGGCCTCCACGGCCGCGGCCGGTGACATCCCGGTGCGTCCGGAGCGCCGCCTCAAGCCACGCTTTCCGCGCTTGCGCGAGGAAGCGCGCGTCCACTGGAAGCACATCGCCCTCTACGTTCCCGTCGTGCTCGTCGTCGTTATCCTCGGCGCGTTCGCGATCTGGTCGTTCATCGAGAAGCAGTCGCTGGTGGCCGTCCCCGATCCGCTCCCGAAAGTCACCCTCATCACCTCCGACCCGGGCTCGCGCCTCACCGCGGCCTGGGTGCGCTTTCTCACCAACGCCGAGATGCAGCCAACGCTCGTGCCCGTGGAGAAGGTCGATGCACTGCAGGACGTGGTCGTGCTTTGCGACGTGCAGGAGATCCCTGCGCGGCTGGCCGAACAGCTGGACGCCTTCATCCGGCGCGGCGGCTCCATTGTGGTCATCGGACAACCGCCGCCGGCCGCGCTCGGGTCGCTGTCGATGACCGCGGACGCCGGCACCTCGGACAACGTCTTCCAATTTTCCGAGCGCGTTTCGCCGGTGCTGGCCCGCCTCACACCAGGTCACGAACTGCCGATCCGGCCTTCGCAGGTGGCATTTCTCAAGGAGTCGCCGCGCATGGTGGTCGACGCGCGATGGAAGACGAACGCGCGCGCGGTGATCATGCACATGGAGCAGTCGGGCACGCGCTATCTCTGGTTCGGATTCGATCCCGGCATGCTGGCGCAGGACGACCGGCAGCTGACGATTCTGATCCACACCGCGTTCCGCTGGGTGGCCGGCCAGCCGGTCTCCGACGGCGCGGTGGGCGACGCGCAGCTCACACGAACGATGTCGGCGGACGCACGCGGCGCTGCGCAGGCGGCCCGGTTTCTGTTCGGCGTGGAGCAGGTTCGCAATCCGCGCCTGCTCCGCGTCCGGATGACCCATCGCGGCGCCGGCTCCCTCGAGAATCCGACGGTCGAGGTCTGGCTTCCTCCACATGTCTCGTCCGCCGAGCTCGGCGGCGACTACCTGATGAAGCGCAACATCACCGTGACGAAAGTGCCCGACGAGCCGGCCTACCTCGTCTCCGCGCCGAGCCTTGCGTCCCACGAAGAACGCGTGATCAAACTCAAGCTTTCGCGATAGCACTACGGCGCAAACCCCGGCCAGGGCGCGCCGCCGGTTTGATCCAGGAGTTTCCTGGCGACTCCCTGCTCTTCGGCGATCGTCGCGCGGTGCTTCTGCGCCAATTGCCGGACCTCGGGATCGCTGGTCTTGTCCGCCGCGTCCAGCAGACGAAGGAGATCGCCGGTCTCCTGAAACATCGCCAGCGCATAGGCGCGATCGAAGAGATCCGGCCTGAGGATCAGCAGATTTTCTTTGAGCGCGATGCGCTTTTCTTCCTGCGCTGCGACCGGTAGCTTGCGGCGCTGACCGAGCGCGCTCCATTCGCCGTTCACGATCATCGTCTGGCGTCCGATGGCGGCCGCCGCGGCTCTGGTCTCCGGCGACTTCGCCCGTTTCCCCGCCAGCGTGGCAAGATCGGCGTCGCTCGCGGTGCTGCGGATCATCGATGCAATCACGGCGTTGGAATCGAGCGGAGAGGCAGCCGCGGGATGGTGATTCCGGCAACCCGCCAGAAAGAACAGCGGCATGAGAATGGAGCCCAGTCTCCTCATTGATCGGAAGACATCCATCGCAAGAGCGGCGCCAATCTATGGGAGCAGAAATGTACCGAATTGGCCAATCGTCGAGTCGTGCATCACGGGAAAGCGCTTGAGATGCATGAGCGGCGTCGACCTGCTGATCCATGCGCCCGCGTCGCGATCGTAAAGAGCGGCCTCGTAGCCGAATTGAACCGCCGCTTTTTCCACGTCCGCGTCGTAATTGCTGTAGGGATAGGCGAGAAATCGCACAGGACGTCCGATCCTGCTCTCGATCTCGCGCCTGCTGTCGAACAACTCGTGCCGGAGAAACAGGTCGTAATCCGCATGGGTCGCAGTGGGATGGCTCCGCAATGGCAGCGAGGTGTGCGTAAACGTATGGCTCTCGATATCGACGCCCGCGTCCGCCATTTGCCGGACCTCCGGCCACGTCACATACGCCGGCGCCTTGCTGACCACGGCCGGATAGATAAAGAGCGTGAACGGCATCCCGCGATGCTGCAGCTCGGGGAAAATCGCGGTATAGGAATCGAGCCAGCCATCGTCGACGGTAATGACCACGGCCTTCGCAGGAAGTGCGGCGCGCCTGCCGTTGATGAAATCGATCAGGTCGGACAACGGCACGACGTGATAGTCGTTTTGCTGAAGATAATCGAGCTGAGCCACAAAATCGTCGCAAGGAACCGCATAGCGATCGTCCTCCGAAGAGCGGATTGCAGAACCTTCGCGGGGGCCGACAATGTGATAGGAAAGAATGGTCGCGACCGGCTGCTGCGCAATCAGCGGACTCGACACAAGAAAAACAAGGGAGGCGGCGATTGACCAGCGCAAGCACAGCAGTTTGTGCAACCGAAATGCCACGCACGGCAAGCGGATTCAGCGTGGAATGATGGTCTCCCCAGCGCGTTCTCATTGCGTCAACTAAATTCGCGATCGCGCGATAAAGGCATACTCCCGGCGACGGGAGGACGCAAAGCTTCAGATCTGGTTTTCCAGATGGCTGAGCTGCCGAACGTGGTTGTTTCTTCATCGGCATAGCGGATCGCAGGCACAAAGGAGCCTGATGCGCACTGCCGCGGTCGCCGCCTTCATTCTCATCTCCGCCAGCTCGGCATTCGCGTACAAACAGTCCGCCTGGATTCCGCCGTGGAACGCCGAGGCGCTGAAGTCGATCCAGCTGAACGCCGGCGCGCTCTCGGAATCGAATCCGGTCTGGTACAGCTGGAACGCCAATGGCTCGATCCTCAAGAACTGGAACGCAGAGAATCCGACCTGGCGCGCGGCGATGACCGGCACGCTCCTCCTTCCCACGATTCAGAACGTGGTCAATGACAGTTTCGACGGCGCTGCCGCCGCCACCGTCCTGGCCACGCCGGCGTCGCGCGAGGCGTCGGCCTCCGAGATCGCCGCGCTGGTCAACAATCAATCCTTCGACGGCATCGACATCGATTACGAGCGCGTCCCCGCTTCTTCCCGGGCGAACTTCACCGACTTTCTCGGGACCCTCGGCCAGAAGCTGCGCGTCTCCGGCAAAAAGCTCTCGGTCACCGTCTACGCCAAGGCCAGCGACTCGGAGAACTGGAACGGACCCGGCGCCGAGGATTGGCAGGCCATTGGACAGATCGCCGATTCGGTCAAGATCATGGCCTACGACTACAGCTACCTCGGCAGCGCCGCCGGCCCAATCGCTCCGCTCGGCTGGCTCGACAGCGTGGCCACATACGCCGAGAAAACAATTCCGGCCAGCAAGATCATCATGGCTCTGCCGTGGTATGGGTACGATTGGAGCAGCGTCAGCCCTACGCGTTCGCTTTCCTATGCCGCGGCCATTCAATTCGCACAAACCAACGGCGCGACGATTTCGCATGACGTCAATGGCGAAGCGACGTTTTCGTTCGGCACGCACACGGTCTTTTTCATTGACGCGGCCAGTTACTCCCAGAAAGTAGCAATGCTCAAACAGAAGCATCCCTCCATTGGAGGATTCGGAGCCTGGAGCCTCGGCGTCGAAGACCCGGCGATCTGGAGCATCATTCGCGGCAGCGACTCCAGCGGCGGCACGCCTCCGCCCACTCCGCCTGCCGGCATCGCCATCTCCGGCCCCGATTCGATGACCGCCACGCGCGGTGCTTCGGCCTCAGGCTCTTATCAGCTCGTATCCATCAACGGATTCAACGGCACCGCTACGATTACGGTTCAGCCGCCTGCAGGCTTTGCTGGATTGATTACAGCGGACTCCGCGTCCGTCGGTGCGGGCGGATCGTTTCGTCTTACAGCAGCCACGACCACAGCCACCCGGCCGGGCTCGTATCAAATCGATCTAAAGCTCAACAGCGGTTCGCTTACAGCTGAGCAATTCGTGACGCTGATCGTGACCGAGCCGGCGCGGCATCATGCGGCTCGACAATAGGAATCCGCGTCACTGCTTCCGCGTTTTTACCGGCACTCATCACAATCAATCGCAGGTCCTGAATACTCAAGAGGAGGCCGTTTGAACCACCTTCGTATTCTCGTCATCGCTATTGCCGTGCTCGGTGCCGGATCGTCCGTCTTTGCCGCGTCTCCCAAGGCGTTGCCGGCGCTCGCCGCGAATGCCTTTCCCATTCCGGTGCCGGCCTATCTCAGCCAGGCAATCGCCGACGCAAGCGCGAAATACCGGGTCGATCCGAACCTGATCGCTGCCATGGCATTTCGCGAATCGGCCTTCAACGCCTCGGCGGTTTCCAGGCGTGGCGCGCAGGGAATCATGCAGTTGATGCCGAAAACCGCGCACGCCCTCGGCGTCGACAATGCGTTCGATGCCCGCCAGAACGTCTTCGGCGGGACGAAGTACCTTGCCTCGCTTCTCCAGCGCTTCGACGGCAACGTCGAGCTGGCCCTGGCCGCCTACAACGCCGGCCCCGAGCTGGTCAGCAAGGTTGGCCCGTCAGCGACACCCGAGGCGATCGCCTACGTCGCCGCGGTGAAGGGCTACTACTCCGGCGCGCTGCGGTAGTCGTCCCGCGGGTCGGGGTAGGGAAACGATTCGCTATGATCCCTCCTAGACACGCGTATGCACATACTTCATTCGCCCCTTCTCCTACTCATCGCCGCGGTTGTTGCTTCATCGGTCGCCGGGCAAACGGTGCCTCCGGTCAAGCAGGAGATCGTCGTCACCGCGGAGCGCGAGGAACAGCCGCGCGATCAGGCTTGCGCGGCGGTCACCGTGCTCAATCGCGACGCGATCAAGAGCTTGCCTGCGGAGTCGTTATCCGAGGTGATGGCGTTCGTGCCGGGCGTGACCATGATGTTCGACAGCGACGCCAGCGGGGTGCCGATGGTCACCTCGCGCGGGTTCTTCGGCGGCGGCGAGGTCGAGTACATGAAGCTGATCGTCGACGGCGTTCCGGTCGGCGATGCCGAATCGGGAAACGTCGACTGGCGGAGTTTTCGTGCCGAGGATATCGAGCGGATCGAAGTGCTGCATGGCCCGGGCTCGTCGTTGTATGGCGATACCGCGCTCGGCGGCGTGGTGCAGCTGTTTACGCGGCAGCAGGCGACCGCCGGATTGAACGGCGATCTCCATCTGAGCGGCGGCAGCTTCGACACGCGCAATGCCGATTTCGGCTACCTCGCGGACCTCGGCGGCGACCTGCGCCTCGACCTTCGCGCCGACACCGCCGACACGGGCGGCTTCCGCGCGCATTCGGGCAACAGCAATCGCGGCGTGCAGCTGGCGCTGCTCCATTTCGCCGAGCATTCGCGCTGGCGGTTCGAAGCCGCGGGTGATCGTAAAGACCGCCGCGAGCCGGGATCGCTGACCTTCGCCGAGATCAGCAAGGATCGGGAGCAATCGAATGCGCTCTTCCGTTTCGATCGCGAGCAGACCGATCGCTACCGTCTCGCGGCCACGTTCGATTCATTCGGCAACACTCCGCTGCACGCCGCCGTGTACGGGCTTCAGCGCGACAGCGACAACCTCCGCACGATCCTGCTCGCGCCGGGATTCGGTTCCAGCGCGTTGCGCAATCTGACGACGAAGGCCGGCGGTGCGACGTTCGAAGTTTCCTCCGAGGCTGCTGGGGGGACGTTGCGAGCCGGGGCGGATCTGGAGCGGGCCACGATCACCGGCCGCTACTCCTCGGTCGGACATTCGGGAGAGACGCTCGGCATCGCGGCATCCGAGGATGGATCGCGCGATCGCATCGGCCTCTTCGTGACCGGAGGCTGGAGCATCTGCGCGCGCTGCCGGCTTACGGCCGGACTTCGCCGCGACGATCTTCACGACGATTTCACCGGCGCCGCGCGCCACACCGCCTCGGCCTGGTCGCCGCGCGCGGGACTGAACGTGCGACTCGGAACGGGCGCCGAGCCGGTTTCCGCCTTCGTGCAGATTTCGAAAGCCTTCAAAGCGCCGACGCTCGATCAGCTTTTCGATCCCCGCCCCTATCCCAACGGGTTCGGCGGAACGATCTCCATCTCCAATCCCACGCTCCGCCCGCAACGCGCCCGCAACATCGAGGCGGGCCTCAGCCGCGCCTCCCGCGACAGCGAATGGTCGATCGTCGCCTATCGGATGACGGTGACCGACGAGATCGATTTCGATCCGCAGACTTTCACCTACCACAACCTCGGCAGCAGCCTTCATCGCGGCCTCGAGGCCAGCGCTGCGTTCGCGCGCGAATCGCGGATCTCGCCGGCATTCACCTACGCCTGGACGCGCGTCGCCGATACCACCACGCCCGATCTGCAGCTCAAGAACATCCCCGAGCACGTCGCCCAGCTCCTGCTACACGCCCGCATCAATGCGACCACGCGCGCCGATCTCGTCTATCGCTGGACCGACGGAATGACGCTCGACGACGCCGGCAAGTTCGCCGAGCCCGACATCTCCCGCGTCGACGTCCGCATCGCCCACGACCTCGGCAAGCTGCGATTGCAGGCCGACCTGCTCAACGCCCTCAATGCCCACTACAACGAGCTGGGATTCGTCCTGCTCGATTTCAAGGGCCGCCCGACGGCGTTCGGATTTCCCGCGCCGGGAAGGACGCTTCGCGTGGGCGTCACGTGGAACTTCTAATCTGCGTACATCTGCGTTCAATCTGCGGATAAAAAGCTTTTCCGCAGATAACACAGATGAACGCAGATGAAAAAAACCCGAGGTAGGGATTCCGCTCCGCCCGACACTCCTAACGTAGACAATCCCCCGCGCGCCCGAAAGGAATCAACCATGTCGATGCCCCGCATGCTCCTCTCCTCGTTCGCGCTGACGGCGCTCGTCCTCGGCTGCAAGGGTCCCGCTCCGGAGACGGCGACCACCGACACCTCGGCGACGACGACAGCAACTACCTCGTCGACGACCACGTCGACCGCCCCGCCGCCCTTCCCCTTCATCCCGCCGGTCCAGATCAGCGGCAACATCCCGACGACGGTACCGTTCCCGTCCAACGCGCCGCCCAACGCCACCTCCGAACAGGCCCGCCCCTTCTTCGACTGGTTCTCGTGGGAGAGCTTCATCGCTCTGAACTGGCCGGCGGGTACCGGCCGCGGCAATCCCGATCAGCCCAACAATCCGAGCGTCTTCACCGGCATGACCAACACCACGCCGGTGACGTGGGGAACCTACAAAGCCAACTGGGAGCTCTTCGATCAGTATGACAAACGTCCCACGGTCTGGAACGACTACAACTCGCCCTACGCGCCGGCGCTCTGCCCGCAGGCGAAACCGAGCGACAAGCAACTGCTGATGGTCACCAAGGGCGACACCGAGCTGCAGGACGTCAACCAGGCGTTCTCTTTCCCGCTGGTCGATCAGTCGAGCAACTACGTCTACTTCGAAGTCCGCTACAACCAGCCGCAGTACGAATGGATCCGCGGGACCGACGGCAACAAGGCCACCTGGCTCTACCTGATGAAGAACCTGCCACCTTGCACCACGCAGCCGTGCACCGGCGTGGCGCTGCCGCCGAATCCGCAGAATCCGGCCGATTCGATCATGCTCAAGGCCGCCTGGCGCAGCCTCGGCGGCACGAACAACTCCTCCGGCATGCAGGCCAAGCTGCGCCAGCGCTATTACACCGTCAACGCCTGGGTCTACAACTCCCAGACCCAGCAATGCACCCAGCAGCTCATGGGACTGGTCGGCTTCCACATCGCGCAGAAGACGAAGGATTTTCCGGAGTGGATCTGGTCGACCTTCGAGCAGGTCGACAACGTTCCGCCGAAGGTCGACAACGTGCCGTCGTCCTTCAACAACGGCACCGACAATCCCTCCACCGGCACGCAGGGCTTCGCCAACCGCCCGACCTACACGGCCCCGGGCCAGCTTCCGCCGACGCCGACGCCAACTCAGGTCACCCGGCTCAATCCCATCCCCACCACCCCGCCCGGTGCCTCGACGGTCGACGTCAACAATGCCTTCCACGCCGCACTGCCGAAGAATTCGATCTGGCAGTACTACCAGCTGGTGATCACGCAGTGGCCGGCGAACGCGACGCAGTTCAAGGCGCCGGCCAATCGCGGCGTCTATCCGCAGGATTGCGGCGGCGCCTTCCCGGTCAACGGCGCGGTGAACACCACGCTCGAGACGTACTTCCAGAACGCGCAGCTGGCCACAGGCTCGGGCGGAAACAGCTGCATGTCCTGCCACTTCAACGCCGGCACCGGCCTGCGCGACTTCAGCTGGGGCCTGGCCCGCCGGCCGCACCAGGATGCCCCTCCACCGTCCACGTCCAAGATGAAGGCGACCACGCAGGCCGCAAAGTAAGGAGCGATCCATGTCCAGCAACGGCAGCAGCAACTGGTGGATGTTTCACGGCGACATCGCCCACACGGGCGAAGCCACCGGCAGTCCGATCAACAGCGGGAACGTGGCCGGCCTGAAGCTGACGCAGTCGATCAACGTCAACGGATCGATCCTCTCCACGCCCGCCGTCGTCGACGGCTACGTCTACTGCGGTCTGGCCAACAGCCTCGAGGCCGCGGCCCAGAACGGCGGGCAGTTCATCAAGGTCAACCTGACTACCGGGGTGACCGAGGCAACGTTTAATTGGAGCATCGACCCGAAGGATCGGGATACGCATGGCTTCTGCGGCATGGGCTGCACGCCGGCGGTGATCGGCGGCAAGGTCTACTTCAGCGCCTTCGACGGAAAGCTCTACTGCCTCAATCAGTCCGACCTCACGCTGGTGTGGGTGACCGACCTCCGCTACGCCGACATGGCCCACAACCAGCCGGTGACGAACGATTTCCTCGCCGCCGGCACCCAGGCCAAAGCGTCGGGATGGTCGTCCCCGCTCGTGGCCGGCAACCGGGTCTACGTCGGCATGGGCGAGGGCGAGAACAGCTTTCTCTACGGCTTCGTCTATTGTCTCGACACCGAAACCGGCAACGTGATCTGGATTTACTGCACCTGCCAGTACGTGAGCGGGACGGACAATCTGCCGAACCAGCTGCCATCCGAGACCATCCGCCAGGCCCTTCCTCCCGGCTTCACCACCGTCGACACCCAGCCGGTGGCAAAGGGAGCGTCGGTCTGGTCCGGCATCGCTCACGATCCCGACCTCGACGCTCTCTATTGCGCCACCGGCAATCCGGTGCCCGACGATCAGCTGCCGACGCTCGGCTACACCAACAGCGTGCTGGTTCTCTCGGCCAGCACCGGCGCGTTCAAGGCCTGTATCCAGATTCCGGCAGCGACGAGCTATCGCGTCAGCGACATCGACATCGACATCGGCGGCGCGCCGACGCTCTGGCAGATCGACGGCCGCAAAGTGGTCGGCATCGGCTGCAAGAACGGCTGCTTCATGACCTTCGACGCCAACACCTACGAGATCATCGCCACCCGGCAGCTCCTGCCCTTCATGAACGACGGCAGCCAGATTCCTACCGTCGATCCGCACGGCGTCGACGATCCCAGCCAGCCCTATCCGGTGCTGACCAACGATCAATCGAATCAGACCCAGGGGGAGAATTTTCACGGAACGTACAGCACCGCGGCCATCTGTTCGTCGCAGCAGAAGGTCTTCATCGGCGTCGGCGGGAACAACTATCACTACATCTGCGCCGGCATCGACTCCGATAGCACACCGTTCATCCGCGCGCTCGACTGGTCATCGCTCGACGACGCCTGGGCACTCGACAACAGCGATCCGAAGAAGTACGCGGCGGCCGCCGATCCGAACAATCCGCTTTACAAGATGGCCGGCGAGAGCGGCATCAGCGTTCCGGCGGTGGCGAACGATGTGGTGTTCATGTCCACCACCCGCGTGGCGCTCTACGCCTTCAACGCCTCGGACGGAAAATTGCTCTGGAGCGACGTGGAGAATTTCGGCGCCCAGACCGGCGGGATGAGCGGCGGCTACGGCTACTGCATGGGACCGGCCATCGCCGGGAACTATGTCGTGGCCGGCGCGCTGGTGCAGGGAGGCAATGGCGGGGTGCTGAACATTTACGCCCTGCCGTCGTGATCGCTCATGCTGCGCATCATTCTTCTGGGCGTTCTGGCCGGCCTCGACAACCTTCAGGTTGGCGCGGCCATCAGCATGACTCCGCTGACGCGCACCCGCCGCCTGCTCTTCGCGCTGGCGTTCTGCGTCTGCGAGATCTCGACGCCGCTTCTCGGCCTGCTGCTGATGAATGCGGTCCGCGTGCGCCTCGGCCATTGGGCCGACGACATCGCGCCAGTGGTCCTGGTCGCCTGCGGCATCGTCATCATCTATCTGGCCATGCGCGACGACGATCAGCTGGAGAAGCTGGTCAACAGCCGCTGGACGCTGCTCGGCCTGCCGGTCTCGCTCTCGTTCGACAACCTGCTCATCGGTTTCAGCCTGGGCACCCTCGGATATCCCCTGCCCGTGGCGGCGATGACGGTCGGCAGCGTGAGCGCCTGCATGTGCCTCTTCGGCATCGCCGGCGGCGCCCGCATCCGCCGCTGGATTCCCGCACACGCCGAATTGATCAGCGGCTTCTACCTGATCGCCATTGCCGCAATGATGTGGATTGAGCCCCGCACCTGACGAGACGAAAGAGGAGGATTTCCCCCATGGCCAAACCGACCACATCGTTCCAGACCGACATCGCGCCGATGTTCGCGCCGTTCCAGGCCAACATGATGTGGCGATTCAACCTCGGCGATTACGAGACCGTGAAGGCGAACGCGGCAATGATCTACGGCCGCCTGACCGGAAAGACCGGCAACGTCATGCCCGCCCCGCCATTCACGCCACTCGATCAGTCGATGATCGATCTGTACAGTCAGTGGATGGCGGAGGGATGCCCTCCGTAACGGATTTGTCCGCAGAGGCGCTCACCGTCTAATAAAACCGTACGACGGTGTCGTCTCGCGCCGCCGCGGAGCGGCGAAATCTACGTAGCCCACAGCGTGAGCTGTGGGAAAGCGGTTCCCTAAAAACAGCCGCGGAGCCGCGGCATTTCAAATCTCGCCAATCCCGGAAGCGCATGATCCGAGATGCCCGTCGCTCCGCGGCTGGATATTGGGCTGATCGCAACTCACTCAGCCGCGGACGACGGAAGCGTGTCCGCCGGCTTCTTCCCATCGCGATCGAACCACCACATCATGGCCGACAGCAGCATGAGCGCGGAGAAAACCCAGATCGCGCCGACCGTCTTCGTGGCCATGTGCCCCGCCACGGCATAGGCGATCGCCGGCGGCAGAGAGCCGAGGATCGAGGAGATGGTGATCTGCCACCAGCTCATGGATGGCGTCGTCCCGGCGATGATCGACATCACCTCCGCCATGACCGGCACCGGCCGCGTAGCCACGATGGCCACCATCCCCCACCGATTAAGCAACCGCGACGCCCGCGCATACTCCGCATCCGTCACAAACCGCCGCACCTTCTCCCGCCCCGCCCGCCCCATGGCAAACCCCGACAGCGAACACCCCACCGACCCCACCAGCGAGAGGATCGATCCGATCCAAACCCCAAACAGAGCCCCATGCGCAATCATGATCACGCTCGACGGCACCGGCAGAACCACGTCCGCAATGAGCAGGCCGACGCCAATCAACCCCGCCAACGGCCCCGCCGCGCGAAGCGCCGGCATCGGATCGGTCAGCAGCGGAATCCCCAACGCTTCAGCGATGCCGAAGCCGGCCAAGAACGTTCCCGCGAGAGCGAGGGTGATCCAGAGGTAGCGGCGCATGAGGAGTTGGTGCGCAGGATATAACCAACCTGCTAACGTTTACGCATGTCTCCCGCCGATCGCATCGCTCCGAATGTGTCCTCCCCCATCGATCACATCTTCCCGGCGCTCACCGAGGCGCAGATAGCACGCGTGGCGCGGTATGGGCGTGCGCGATCGGTCGAGGCTGGAGAGCAGCTGATCGAGGCGGGGACGCAGGTCGACTCCATGTTCGTGGTCATCGATGGCGAGCTCGAAGTCGTGCGGCCCTCGGGGGAGAACGAGCAACTCGTCACCGCGCATGGGCCCGGGCAGTTCAGCGGCGAGATGAACATGCTCATCGGGCGGCGCGGCCTCGTCACCATGCGAGCCACGCGGCCCACCGAGGTGATCGAGGTCGAGCGGCAGGTCCTGCTCGATCTCGTGCAGACCGACAGCGAATTGAGCGAGATCTTCATGCGCGCCTTTCTCCTGCGCAGGGTCGAGCTGATCGCGCACGGCCTCGGCGACGTCGTCCTGGTCGGATCGACACACTCCGCCGGGACTCTACGAATCAGGGAGTTCCTCTCGCGCAACGGACATCCCTACACCTCGCTCGATCTCGACAACGACTCCGGCGTGCAGGAGTTACTCGACCAATTCCGCGTCAGCGATGCCGACATCCCGGTGCTGATCTGCCGCGGACAGACGGCGCTGCGCAATCCCACCAACGAGGAGATCGCCGACTGCCTCGGATTCAACGAGACCATCGACAAGACGCGCGTGCGCGACGTCATCATCGCCGGCGCCGGGCCGGCCGGTCTGGCGGCCGCGGTCTACGCGGCGTCGGAAGGGCTGGACGTGCTCGTGCTGGAGGCGAATGCGCCGGGCGGCCAGGCCGGATCGAGCTCGCGCATCGAGAACTACCTCGGATTTCCCACCGGCATCTCCGGCCAGGAGCTCGCCGAACGCGCGTTCGCCCAGGCGGAGAAATTCGGCGCGGAGCTGATGATCGCCAAGGGCGCCACGAAGCTGGCCTGCGACCGCAAGCCGTACGCCATCGAGACCGACGGCGGCAAGATCTTCGGACGCACGGTCATCATCGCCACCGGCGCCCGCTACCGCACGCTGCCGGTCGAGACTCTTCAGCGATTGGTCAATGCCGGCGTCTACTACGGCGCGACGTACATCGAAGCGCAGCTCTGCCGCGGAGAGGAAGTGTTCGTCATCGGCGGCGGCAACTCGGCAGGCCAGGCGGCGGTCTTTCTCGCCGAGACCGCCCGCAAGGTGCACTTGGTCGTACGCGCGCCGGGGCTGGCGGAGAGCATGTCGCGCTATCTCATCCGGCGCATCGAGGAAAACGCAAAGATCGAGGTGCATACGCGCAGCGAGATCGACGCGGCCGAAGGGACCGATCACCTCGAGCGCGTGCGCTGCCATCACATCGACACGGGGGAACGCAGGATGCACGACGTCCGGCACGTGTTCGTGATGACCGGAGCGGACCCGGCCACGCAGTGGCTGCACGGCTGCATCGCCGTCGACGGCGATGGCTTCATCAAGACCGGCAGCGATCTCACTACTGACGATCTCGCGGCCATGAAGTGGCCGCTGGCGCGGATGCCGCACCTGCTCGAGACCACGCTGCCCGGCGTCTTCGCCGTCGGCGACGTCCGCTGCGGCAGCACCAAGCGTGTGGCATCCGCGGTCGGCGAAGGGGCCACGGTGGTCGCATTCGTCCACCGCGCCCTGCACGAATAGAAAGGACCCGAACGATGAACGACGCCCCCTGCCCTCACATCGCCGCCACCACCGACGTGCTCCACGCAAAGCGCCGCGAATGCGAGGAGTGCGTGAAGATCAAATCGCGATGGCTCCATCTCCGCACCTGCCAGCAATGCGGCTCCACGCTCTGCTGCGACAGCTCCCCCAACCGCCACGCCAGCAAGCACGCGCACGCCACCAAGCATCCGGTCATCGCCTCCGCCGAGCCCGGCGAGCGCTGGCTCTACTGCTACCCGGATGAGGCGTTCGCGGAGTATTGAGCGATCTCTACTCCTGGTTTCCTTCCGAGGCGCCGATCATAAGAATTACGACCAGGAGAGGAATGACGGCGATCGCTAACAAATCGCGGTTGTAGAACCTCATTCTGTACTCGAGCTCCGCGCGAGACAAGATTCCGCGCAGCAAACCGATCAGACTGAAACCCAGCACCAGCGCGAGCACTAATGCGTCAAAGATTGGCGCACTCGCAGTCCGAAATGTCTTCCGCGCCCACTCCTCGACCGACGCGGGAAGCGTTGCCAGGAAAATGCGCGTCGGTGACGCGCTCTTGAAGATGAATGTCGATTCTGTCCATGCTCGGTCGATCGTGGTGGCAATGCCGGCCATGGGTACTGGTGCGGGCGGCGGTGCGACAACCACCGGCGGCGAACTGATCGGCGGCTTCAGGTGTTGGCGGTTTTTCCTTCGCTTCTTCTTTGCCAACGCCGTTGTTCCCGCTGCGTGAGACGGCGTCTCGTGCTGCTCTGAAACCGAGAGCGTCGAATGTCCTTGCGCGATGGCTGTCTGTGGCGAGCCCGCGGCCACCAGCAGAATCAGCGCGATCGAAACGCCCAGGGAAAATGAGGCGGTGAGGACTCCCTTCTGACTCCTTCCGGCTTCCATCGCCGTTTTGAACTGATCGATCAGAATCTGGCCCAGACAGCCAATGAATCCAATAATGCTCGTAATACACAGGAGGACGAGAATGGCCTTAACGAGCCAGGCCAGCACAGCGGGCAGCCATCCAAACAGGAAGGTAAGCACCTCCGCGATCCAGATCAGCGCCAGTTTGATTTTCTCAAAAATGAACTTGAGCGCCGGCGCAAGAAAATAGAGGAGGGCTGCTCCGACGGCCACGAAAAGTAACGGTTTCGGGCCGTTCTCTTTCCAGACCACAACGATTACCGCCACCACCGCGATCGCCAGAAGCACTGGCGCCGCGAACACCAGTATCTTGGCGATGAACACCATCACCACGCCGAGAATATGGAAGATGAACCCGAAAATGATACCGAGCACTTTCAGAATGCTCCACAAGAGCAATCCGGTCCAGCTGAGGATCGCCGGAGCGAATCCGCCGCCGAAAACGCCAAGCACTCCGAATCCCGCCAAAGGAGCGCGAAGACGCACGAGTGCAAGCACAAGAAGGGCGCCGAGGTAAATCCAGATACCAACGAAACAGGTCACCATCCACAAATACAACGCCTCGGGAGAGGAGCTCAGGATCTGCTTCGGAAGTAGCGAAACAGACACCACGGAATCTGAAAACGTGGAGTCGGAGGACAGGCCCTGTTTGCCGAAGTGCCTGATAAGGCCGTTGAAGTTGAACCAAATGAAAACGCAGCCCGTGAGGACCGCCAATATCGCCGCAGTCAATCGTTCACGCCAGCTCATGATCGTTCACTGTTCTCTCCGGACAGACTTGTCGCATCCGGCAATCTGCTGCCTTCCCCGTGTTTTGGTGGGCATACCTTAGGAGGGCCACAGCAGCGGATTTCCCTACCCCATTACATAAAAAACGCGATCCACGAAAAGAGAGCTCGTAGAAGTTTTTGCTACAGTTTGGCTTTCCGCTGCCATCAATTAAGGAGAACGGATGACGCTACCCCGCACGCTGGCCATTCTCACGGTCTTCATCGCATTGACCAACGCCGCACAGGAACCTTCCAAGGTGGAAGGCACCTTCATCGTCGGCGGCGCAGACGCGAAACTCCGTCACGTCCGCGCGATTCGTGCGGCGCTCGACGAGAAGGGAAAGCCGGGCTTCGCCGTCCTTCTCTCGGCGCAGCCGTCGACTGATGACATCCGCCTGTGGCAGACCGCGGAGCCGGCGAAGCGCGGCAGCTTCATCTTCCTGATGCTGGAACCGCGCGGCGAGGTCTGGGTCGCCGAGCTGGGACACGACAAGGCCAAGAGCGGCCGCTTCGGCGTGGTCACCGAGGTGAAAGTGACCGGCTTCGAGGCGAAGGGCAACCACCTCACCGCCCACCTGCGGACCGATGGAGAGCAGGAGTTCTCCGGCGATCACTACAGCATCGATTTACAGTTTGACGTGGCGCTCGAGGACAAAAAGTAAGCGGCCGGCTGGTACCCTCTCCCCACCAATGACCCTTCGCCGCCTCCGTCTGTTCACCATCATCTGGCCTGTCGTGATCGTCCTCACGCTGGAGGTTTTGCGGATATCGACCGTGGGTCAGACGTCGTTTCGATCGCGGCTGGTTCTCGACGGCCTCGTGGCGGTGGCCTTCATCGTTTTCGGCGCAATTATGGTTCGGGCCATCAGCCAGGCCAGCAAGCGGCAGCGGCGGCAGAACGCGGAGTTGCTGGCGCTTCACGGCGCGGGCCTCGACGTCACCGCAGAGCTCTCGCTCGATGCGGTTCTGAACAAGGTAGTCGAGCGCGCACGGACCCTCGTCGGCGCGCGCTACGGGGCGCTGTCGGTCGTTAACGACGACGGTTCCATCCAGACCTTTCTCACATCCGGAGTCACCGCCGAGCAGCGCGCGAAAATCGGGCCTCCTCCCGTCGGTCACGGGCTCCTCGGCGTGGTCCTTCACGAAGGCGAGCGCCTGCGCCTTCCCGATATCGGCCGCGATCCGCGGTCGCACGGCTTCCCACCCAACCATCCGGTCATGCACTCGCTTCTGGCGGTGCCGGTCAGCTGCAAGGGGCCGTTCGTCGGCAATCTCTACCTCAGCGAAAAGGCGGACGGCGGCGAGTTCACGACTGACGATGAGGAGACGCTGGGCCGCTTTGCTGTGCAGGCGGCTATCGCCATCGACAACGCCCATCTGCACAGGCAAGTCGCCGATCTGGCGGTGGCCCAGGAACGCCTTCACATCGCTCACGAGATGCACGACGGCATCGCCCAGATTCTCGGGTACGTGAACACCAAGGTTCAGGCCGCGACCGAATACATCCGCCGGAACAAGACCGACGACGGGCTGGAGCAACTGCAGCAGCTCGCCGAGGCTGCGCGGGAGGCGTATCGCGACGTGCGCGAATCGATCGTCGATCTGCGAACACTGCCCGGACCGACGCGATCGTTTCAGGACGTGTTGCAGGAGTACATCGATCGCTGGAAGGAACAGACCGGGATCGACACGAAGCTCACCGTCGATCCCGAGATCGTCCTTCCCCCGGGCAATGAGCTGCAGCTCGTTCGCATCATCCAGGAGTCGCTGGCCAACGTCCGCAAGCATTCACGGGCGACGACGGCATCGGTCGACGTTCGCCGCCGCGATGGAATGCTCCGTCTGGCCGTGACCGACAACGGCGTCGGCTTCGCGCAGGGAACGCTCAGCCGCAGCGTCTTTCCGCGCTTCGGCCTGTCGACGATGCGCGAACGGGCGGAATCGATCGGGGCGACGTTCACGATCGAGAGCACGCCGGGCGGGGGGACGACGGTCTGCGTCGAGATCCCGTTGTCCGCAGGCTGACTCGTCGTCGCCGGAGGCGACTCGTACGGTAGCCGGTGGTCCGAGCGAAGCGAGCGACCACCGGAATTCCGTCGCGCGTATGTCGTCGACCCCGGCAGGGGTCGCTGAGTGGCTCACGCGGCCCATGCATTGATACGCGACCCTCCGGGGTCGGTCGGGATTCGCGATCATTTTTCCGGTGGTCGCTCGCTTCGCTCGGACCACCGGCTACCCTACGAGCCACCTCCGGTGGCGACTGATGGAGCACGCAGGACGCTGACCGCGATTACACTTTCTCCGTGCGCATCCTCATCGCCGACGACCATCCGCTCTTCCGCGACGGACTTCGCAGCCTGCTGCAGGCACAGGGACACGAGGTCGTGGGCGAGGCGCACAATGGCCGCGAGGCCATCGAGCTGGCGCGCAAACTCCGTCCCGAGTTCGTGCTCATGGACGTCTCGATGCCGGAGCTGGACGGCGTCGCGGCCACGCGTCTGATCGCCGCCGAAATGCCCGAGGTCAAGGTGGTCATCCTCACCGCCTCGGATCAGGACGAGACACTTTTCGAAGCGATCAAAGCCGGCGCGCAGGGCTATCTGCTCAAGAACCTCGAGGCAGATGATTTCTTCGCCCTCCTCGACCGCGCCGCCGCCGGCGAGCCGGCGCTGACACCGGCGCTTGCGCGCAAGCTGCTTCAGGAGTTCGCCAAACCCAACGCCGCGCCGAAAATATCCGAAACCGAACCGGACTCCCTCACCGCCCGCGAGCTCGAAGTCCTCGAGCTCATGGTCGAAGGCGTGACCTCGAACCGCAAACTGGCCAAGCGCCTCGATCTGAGCGAGAACACGGTCAAGTTCCACGTCCGCAACATCCTCGACAAGCTTCGCCTCCACAACCGCGCCGAGGTGGTGGGCTACGCGCTGCGGAAGAGGATTACGGAGTAGCGTGTGACCCGTCACCGCTAGGTGTGACTGCAACCAGAGACTTCGATCGCGCGAACGCCGATGCTCAGCATCAGCGAGGTTTCCATGCGATCGATTCCGCCGAAGGTGATTCTGGTTGCCACCGATTTCAGCAGGACTGCGGGCGAGGCTCTGCGATACGCCTCGGCGATCGCGGAGCGCAACGGCGCGCGGCTGGTGGTGATTTACGCCGACCAGTTCATCCCGCCGCTGGACGAGGTTTCGATGACGCAGGCGCAGGCGACGATCGAACAGCTCCTGGCCGCGGCGCAGGAGAAACTCACCGCGCAGGTGAAGAGTCGTGTATCGACGTTCGTTCCGTTCGAAGCGCGCGTCATTCTCGACGGCGCGGTGCCAGCCATCGTGCGGCTGGCGAAGGAATCGGAAGCGGACCTTCTGGTGATGGGAACGCACGGACGCACCGGCTTCCGCCGCCTCGTGGTCGGATCGGTGTGCGAATCGGTCCTGAAGACGGTGGACGTTCCAGTCCTCGCGGTCAGCGACGCCGCGGCGAGGAATTCGACGACGGAGATCCACAAGATCGTCTGCGGCGTCGACTACTCGCTCGAATGCGCGGAGGCGCTGCGCCTCGCGGCAGCGATCGCGCCCGAGGCCCGGCTGATCCTCATCCGCGCCGATGACGGAGAATCGCCAACCCGCACCTCCGACGATCTGCGCCGCCTGGGCCGCTGGCTCCCCTCGGAGCTGATCGACCGCTGCGAGCTGAAAGTCATCGGCGCCTCAGCAGCCGAGGACCTCGCCAGCTTCGCGGCGATGGCCGGCGCCGACCTGATCGCCGCCGGCGCCCCCCAAAAACACGCCCTCGGTGACTTCCTCCGCGGCACCGCCACCGACCGCATCGTCCAACACAGCGAATGCCCGGTGCTCATGGTGAACGCGAATGCAGCGAGGAGGGAGATGGCGGCGGTAGCCGAGCGCGCCTGCGCGGTTTGAGTTAAGAGAAGCCAACGAATGTCCTTCGGTTGCCCGAAGAAGCCGGTAACCGCAGCCGTTCAGGGACGAAAAGGAGAATCTCGTTCCGCCGCGATGCGCAGTTTGAGAAACTGGACGTCGGCGGCGTCGCTGGGCCGCACGGTTTGCTTCGTCTCGATCAGGAGCTCTTTACGGCCGACCGGAATGGGCACGCCCTCGACGGTCCTGATCTCGATTCCGCCTTCCGCCGCCCGCTGGTAGTCGACGCCGCACGCCGTCTTCAGAAGGTCGATCACGATCTCGTCCGCGATCCTGACCACACGGTATTTCTCGATTTCGTCGTCTGCGATGAGGGCGATGGCGTTGTCCGGCAGAATGGACAAGGCCCGCTTGAGGCGCTGCACATTTTCCACCGACGCGTCGACCAGAAGATCGATGTCTTTCGTGGCGCGAACGAAGCCGTGAAGGATGACGGCGAAGCCGCCGATGAGGACGTACCGGACGCCTTCCGCGTTCAGCGCTTCGCAGAGCGAGAGGAGGTCTTCGAGCTCAGGTGCGCGTGAGTATTCGCGATCGTCCTGATCATCCACTCGTCAGCCTCCTCATGATCCGCGAACCGGTACACGCCGCGCGGAATGAGAGCGCCCCCACGCAAACGGTTCATGGTCCGCTGCATCGCCGCAGCATCACGAAGGGTGTCTTCGCCCTCGGGGCGTCTCGATACGCGTCGCACGGGAGAGAATCGTAGCATGCGCAAGCGCCGCGAGGAGGGAGAGGGCGGCCGCAGTCGAGTGCGCCTGCGCGGGTTGAGCAGTGAATCCGGCAGCGTCGTCAATTGAGCGTCCCTTGTATCTAGTCCTGATTGACCGCTCAGCCCGTCCCGCAGTCTCGATCGCCATAGGAAGACCGCGACTGCTTGCGATAAGCCACGCAATGCTAGAATCGCGCAGACTCACCGGTAGATTTTGTGCCATGTTTCGTGGCATTTGAACCAAATGTCAGAGGCTATGCGCTTAGCCGCAGGCCACAGTTCTATCGCCTTTTAGCATTGCTGCGCGTAGGAGTACCGGTGAGTCACTACACCCATACCAATGTCCAGACTTGAGGCTTTGAAAGCAGCGACCTCCCGCCGAGATGTCGCAAAATTGCTGGGGTTCACGCCGCAGGCTCTTTCGTACATTCTGTACAAGCAACCAGCAGCCGAGAAGTACTCAACCTTTCAAATTCCAAAACGCAGCGGTGGCAACCGCACGATCAAGGCACCAGGGAAGGAGCTGAAGCTCATTCAGCGCAGGCTGTCCGATCTCCTCCAGGATTGTGTAGATGAAATCAATTTAGCCACAAATCGGAAAGATCGATCGGCGCATGGATTCAAGCGGAAACGGTCGATCATTACCAACGCCGAGCGGCATCGCCATCGACGGCACATCTTCAATCTGGACCTCGAGGAGTTCTTCCCATCGATCAATCTCGGCCGAGTCCGTGGCTTCTTCATCCGCAACCGCGATTTCGCGCTGCACAAAGACGTAGCCACTACGATTGCCCAGATTGCATGCCATGACAACTCATTGCCGCAAGGAAGCCCCTGCTCGCCTGTAATATCAAATCTTATCGGCAATATTCTCGACATGCGTCTGGTAAAATTGGCATCGGCCGTTGGGTGCACATATTCTCGATACGCTGATGACCTCACGTTCTCAACGAATAAAAGGGAATTCCCTGCCGATGTCGCGGTGATGCAGGAGCCGAAAACAGGCCAACCGCATGTGTGGCTCCCAGGAAGAGAACTACAGCAAATAATCGAGCGCACTGGGTTTCGCATCAACCCCGCAAAGACACACCTCATGTATCGGCAGTCGCGACAGAAAGTTACCGGACTGATTGTCAACAAAAAAGTCAACGTCGAATGGGAATACCGTCATAACGTCAGAGCAATGGTGCATAAATTAATAAAAACTGGATCATTCGAAATCTACGGCGCAGTGCACAATGCTGGGGTAATGACTGTAGGAAAGAGACCAGGTTCACTGAAGGAACTTCACGGGATGCTGGGGTTCATCGACACCATCGATTTACACAACCGAGAGAGAGAATGGCAAAGGCAAAGCAGCCGTCCAAAAGCGGCTACTCCTCATCGGCTCTCATCCAGTGAGCGTGCCTATCAACATTTCCTGATGTACACCAACTTCTATGCCGCCGACACGCCGGTTGTCATTTGCGAAGGCGAAACTGACATTGTCTATCTCACACACGCGATCCGCAGCCTAGCGGCCGAATTTCCACAGCTCGCAGAAATTAAGAACGGGAAGATTCGCATCAAAATCAGGCTTTTCAAGTATCCGCGTTCGAGTGCTGCGAGGATACTGCAGCTAAACGATGGCGGTGCTAGCGTCTTGGGAAATTTTATCGGCACATACAAGAGCGTAACTCGCACTTTCACAGCACCTGGGCAGCAGCAGAATCCAGTTGTTATTTTGTACGACAACGATGAGGGCGCTCAGAAAATCAAAAACATGATCAAGAATCATGCTGGTGTCAAGGTGACATCGGCCGATCAGTTCGTTCGAATTGTGAAGAATATGTACGCTCTGCCGATTCCATGCGCACCCCAAGCAACGGAATCCAAAATAGAGGACTGTTTCGATGTCCAGACCAAGTCGACGGTCATCGATGGAAAAACGTTTGATCCAAGCAACAAGGGCATGGATACCGAGAACAATTACGGCAAGAAGGTGTTTGCCTACCAGGTAGTTCGCACGAAGGCGGACATCATCGATTTCAGTGGATTCAGACCTTCTTTAACGAACCTTGTCTCGCTCATTGATGCTCACACGGCGACGATTTCAACAGAGACATAACTTCCAATCGGTTTTCCGAACCCGCGGATCTCGGCCTCATGAATTGCCGGCATTTTGAGATCGCAGGTGTACGCAGATGAGTTCTCAAATCTGCGGACATCTGCGTAATCTGCGGATACGGTTTCCTAATACGCGATCCTTCGCGAGGGCTGCGCGTGGATGACTCGCTCCACGCGAATCCGCGCGTCTAGCGCAACTACCCCGTGCTCCAGCACCTTCAGCGGATTGATATCCAGCTCCCGGATTTCGGGGCAGATGGTGATCAGCGTCGAGAGGCGGAGGATCGCTTCGCGCAGGGCGGAGACGTCGCTCGGCGCCGCACCGCGGATGCCGGCGAGGAGTTTGGCGCAGCGGGTTTGCTGGATGATGTCGTCGGCGTCGGTGGGTGTTAGCGGGTGGATGCGGAAGGCGACGTCGGCGAGGAGCTCGACCAGGGTGCCGCCGGCGCCGAAGGCGAGGACGTGGCCGAAGGAGGGGTCGTCGGTGGCGCCGAGCATCACTTCCACGCCGCCGGTGATCATCGGCTGGATCTGGGCGGCGGTCATGTCGTCGCCGAGGCGGGTCTTCATTTCGACGAAGGCATCGCGGGCTTCGCATTCGTTCTGCAGCGAGAGGCGGACGCCGCCGCGGTCGCTCTTGTGGAGCAGATTCGGGCCGATGGCTTTGAGCGCGACCGGCTGGCCGATGCGCATGGCCGCTTTGAAGGCCTCGTTTTCGGTGGTGACGATCTCGCCGCCGGCGGTGTTGATCCCGGCCGCGCGGAGCAGGCAATCGACTTCGTTCGGATCGAGCCAGCCGCCGCCGCGTTCCAGCGCGTTGTCGATGACTTCGCGCAGGGCTGGCTCGTCGAGGGTCAGCGGAGCAGCTTCTGTCTCCGGACGGCGGCGCCACTCGGCGTAATTCGCGGCGCGGGCCAATGCGCCGACGGCGCGCTCGGGGAAGGCGAACGACGGCACGGGCGCGAGCGGCTCGGGGACGCCGTGCGCGCTCATGAACGTGGCCAGGAGGGTCTTGCCGGCGGCACGCGTGGCCATGTCGCGGATGGCCGCGGCGACCTCGGGGGCGTCGGTCGGCTGGACCGGGATGTAGATGACCAGGACGTTGTCGATCGAATCGTCCTCGATCAGCGCTTCGAGCGAACGGCGGTACTGCTCGGGCGACGCCGAGGCGATCATGTCCACCGGATTGCCGACACTTGCGGCAGCGGGCAGGAACGAGCGCAGGCGCTCGACCGTGGCATCGCCGAGGGGCGCGAGGGTCAGGCCGTGCGCCTCGCAGGCGTCGGCGGCCAGGATGCCGGGGCCGCCGGCGTTCGTCAGGATGGCCACGCGGCGGCCGCGCGGAAGCGGCTGATTGGCGAGCAGCGACGCGACGTCGAACAGCTCTTCGAGCGTGTCGGTGCGGATCACGCCGGCCTGGCGGAGGAGATTGGCGACGAGCACATCGCTCGATGCCAGCGCGCCCGTATGCGACGCGGCGGCGCGCGCACCCGAGGCGGAACGGCCGGCTTTCACCAGCACGATCGGCTTGGTCTTGCCGACGCGGCGAGCGATCTCAGCGAACTTGCGCGGATTTCCGAAGCTCTCCAGATAGAGCAGGATGACGTCGGTGCGTTTGTCCTCGGCCCAGTATTGAATGAGGTCGTTGCCGGAAACGTCGGCCTTGTTGCCGACGGAGAGGAAGGTCGAGAAGCCGATGTTGAGCGAGCGTGCGTAATCGAGAATTGCCACGCCGAGGGCGCCGCTCTGGCTGGACATGGCCACGTTGCCGGCCGGCGGATAGGTGGCGGCAAACGTTCCGTGCATGCGAACGGCGGGATCGGTGTTGATGACGCCCATGCAGTTGGGTCCGACCATGCGCATGCCGGCGGCGCGGATTTTCTCGAGGAGTCGGCGCTCGGCATCGCGACCAAGTTGACCGGTCTCGGCAAAGCCGGCGGTGATGACCACTACTCCGCGCACGCCTTTGACGACGCAGTCGTCGATGACGCGCTCGACCTCGGCTGCCGGAACGACGACGATGGCCAGATCGACCGGGCGCGGGATATCCAGCAGCGAGGGATAGACGGACATGCAATTGATGACCGTCGCCTTTGGATTGACCACGAACAGCTCGCCGGTGAACCCGGAGCGCTGCAGGTTCGAGACGATCTCGTGCCCGAGCTGCCCCGGGCGGCGTGCCGCGCCGATCACGGCGATGGAGCGCGGCTCGAAGATCGGTTTCATCGATTCGTGCGCGGCGTGCTGCGCGCGGCCCGCGGCATGCGAGCGCCACGATTCCGTCGGCTCGATGGCGAAGGAGACATGGATGGTTCCCTCGTCGGAGCGGCGGAGGACGTCGAACCCGGACGAGAGAAAGACATCGAGCATCCGCGCGTTCTCGGCGAGGACCTCGGCTTCGAATCGTTCGATCCGGTTCAACCGCGCCGCGGCAGCGAGCTTCTCCAGCAGGTGAGTACCGATCCCGCATCCCTGCTGGTCGTCGGCAATGGCGAAGGCCACCTCGGCGATGCGCGGATGGCGCGGCGAGGCGAAGTAGTGGGCAACGGCGACGATGCGATCGCCGACCTCCCCCACCACGCCGAAGTCGTGCACGTAGTCGACGCTCGCCGGCGCGTAGAGCAGCGCCTGGTCGGCGGTACAGAGTGCGAAGAAGCGCGCGTGCAGCGTTGCCGGCGACAGCGTGCTGAAGAACGCGCGCAACTGCTCTTTGTCGTCGCAGCGCACCGGACGGATGCGCAGCGTGCGGCCGTTGCGGAGGACGACGTCGGCTTCGAGATGGGCGGGATATTCGACGGGATGCTCGATGGTGGTCATGGTCATGGTGTCAGGCAACGATGAGGGAACGGCCGGTCAGCTCTTTGAAGAAGCCGGAGAGCTCTTCGTTGGAGAAGTCGTCCCAGCCGCGGCAGGAGTCGTGTTCGATCTGCTGCACGTCGCAGGCGATCGGAAGGTCGCCGACGATCTGCCGCGCCAGCTGCCAGCGGTTGGCGAGATCTTCGAGCTCCTCGCGCGAACTGCCGGGGCGGCGCTTGTCGAGCCAGGAGTAGCAGCGGCGCAAACCGCCATCGCTGTGGCGATGAAATCCTTTGCAGAAGATGCCGCGCTCCGAGGCGACTTTGCAGATGGAGTTTTCGTCGTCCGTGAGTTTCGAAAGTTCGGCGCGGAGAAGGGCGACCATCTCGGTCCGCGGAATGGCTTCCTGTTTCGGCAATATGCGTGACATTGATCGATCCTCCAGCGACAGCATCGGTTAACGGCGGAAGGGAAGCCGTGGGAGTGCGCACACGAGGGTGTGTTGCGTGTCACATGGGGGCGCCGATGGAGCGCTGGCGTCCGCGCCGGCGCTCCGGTCGCGAGAATGTGCTCGTCACACGGTCATGTGACGTCAGTCATGGGATGCCTGTTCGTGCGCGCCTCTAATCGCTGGATGCTGAAACCAGTCGAGCTGGAGATCGAACTTTTCTGCCGCGGGATGCGCATCGGCGATTCCTGCCATACCGATGAAGATGGGCGCCGCATCAGCCGTACACGCGCGGGATTGGGATCGGGACTCGAGATCATCATCCCGTCGGCGTCGAAGCCGATCTGGGTGAACGTTCCGGTCGTCGAGCCGTTTGCGCAGCAGTCGGTCTTCACGCTGCACGACCATAACGATCGGTACTTTGTCGTGGACGAGCGCGATCACGCCGAGTACGAGGTGACGATTCCGTCCGAGCCGGCCTGGTATTCGCGCAACACGAGCGCCGACGTTCCGATGAGCCGCGTCGGAGTCCTCCAGGGCAATTACCTCGGCATCTACATTTCCAACCGCTGCCTGTACTGGGCGTGGTCGCCGTCGCTGGCCTGCAAGTTCTGCACGACCGGGAAAAATGTCGGCGCCGCCGAGGAGTCGCGGAAGCGGGTCACGGACGTGGTCGAGGTGGCGCTGGCGGCACGCAACGAATCGAACTGCATCTTCACGCACTTCAATACCGGCTATCACTACGAAGATCGCGACGACCGCGAGATCATTCACGGCCTGCGTCAGGCGCAGCCGTTCGTCCGCGCCGTGCGCACCCACGTCGGCGGCTTCATCGGCGTGCAGGCGGTTCCCGTTCCGCGCAACAGCTTTCACGAATACGACGATCTGATCGAATCAGGCACCGATCACTTCTCCTTCTGCTACGAGTTCGAGGATCCCGAGGTCTTCGCGCAACTCTGTCCGGGCAAAGCGAAGACGGTCGGACAGCACGCGTTCTTCGAGGCGATGGAGTACACCTCGCGCAAACTGGGACGCGGGCGGGTGTCGGGCGAGATCATCGCCGGCGTCGAGCCGATCGAAGCGACGAAGCGCGGCATTGACCGCATCGTGAACGCCGGCGCGTTTCCGACGGTGTGCATCTTCCGTCCGACATTGGGAAGCGAGATGGAGAACGTGCCGCCGCCCGATCCCGAGGCGATGAAGGAGGTGTTCGCGCACCTTCACCAGAGCTGCCGTCGCGCCGGTCTGCCGGTGGGCATCCTGCCGATCGAAGTGTCGCTGGTGGTGCAGCCGGAGGAGACGGCGGATCTGGTCGCGCCGAACATGGCCAGCAACCTCTACGCACTCAAGAACCGCGCGCTGCGGCAGCTGGCGCGCCCGTACATCGCCTGGAAGCGCCGCCCGCACGGCTCGCGCGCAGCAGCGATGGCGTAGGGACCCAATCGCAATAATTCAACCACCGTCGGAAGCCGCGGAGCGGCGTTATCTACGTAGCCCACAGCGTGAGCTGTGGGTTCGTGATCGGCCCCATATCCAGCCGCGGAGCGGCGGCATCTCAGACGTCGGCGTTGACCGCGATTCGAAATGTCGCCGCTCCGCGGCTTGAGATTACGATTTCCCACAGCTCACGCTGTGGGCTACGTAGATCACGACGCTCCGCGGCTAAAACAAAACCGCCGGGCGAGGACGCCCGGCGGTAGCAGGTGAGACACCTGCACTACGAAATCAGAACTTCACGCGGTAGCTGACCTTTGCCGTCCGTCCCGGCTCGGGGCGGAAGAAGGTGGCGTTGGAGAATTCGGCGTAGAGCTGGTTGGTCAGGTTCTCCACCCAGAGCGTCACTTCGTTGGAGAAGCCGGCGGTCGCGAAGAGGCGCATGCCCACGCCGGCGCCGTGAACGGTGAACGCGGGCAGCGTCTTGCCGACCGGCGGGGTGGGCTCGTTCGGGGCGACATTCGCATCCGTCGCGCCGTTGTGGCGGACGTGATACTCGACCCAGTAGCGCGCCGACTGCGGCTCGTAGCGCGCGTAGGCGTAGATCTTGTTCGAGTAGCTATCGCCGGTCGGCGGATTGATCGAATCGATGCGGTTGCCGTCGATCCAGGTGTAGTTGCCGCCGAGCGTAATGCCGCGCTGCGAGTGCCACCCGAGGGCGAGCTCGACGCCCTGATAACGGAGACGCTCCGTGTTGCGGTCCTGCACCGTGAATTGCGCGCCGCTCGCTTTGATGGCCGCCTGCGTCGCGGGATCGAGTGCCGCAATTTCCGACGGTGACAGATAGGCCTGAATGATGCCGCCGCTGATGTCATTGCGGAATGCGACGGCCTCCATGAACGCGTCCCAGCGGCGGTACTTCACGCCGAGGTCGAAGTTGTTGCTGGTCTCGGACTTCAGAGCGGGGTTGAGAAGCTGGTAGCCGCTCCCCTCCGGCGTCGGTCCATTGAAGAGCCGCTCGATGATGTTCGGCGCGCGGAATCCGCGGCCGTACGACGCCAGAAGATTCATGTAATCGGTGACCTGATAGGTCGTGGTCAAGGCGCCGACCACGTTGCGGTCGGAGAACCCGAGCCCGCTGACGTTCCAGCCGGGCGTGCTGATCGCGTCCGTTTTCACGTTGTGATAGCGCAGACCGGCGGTCATCCGCAGCTTCGTCGTCAGCGAGACTTCGTCCTGCGCGAAGACGCCGTAGCTCAGGTTCGTGGCGTTGGGAGCATTGGCCAGCGTGTCGGTCGAAGCGCTCGGGAAATTGCCGTGTGGCGTGCGGATGGTCGTCGTCGTCACCGAGTAATCGGTGTTGTCGCTGTGATCGCGCGTCCCTTCCAGGCCGTAGGTAACGATGTGGCGTCCATTGCCGAAAATCTTCACGGCATCGGAGCGGAAGCCGATGGTCTGCACGTCGGAGTGATTGAGCGTGTCCGCATGCACCGTGGAATGCGGGAAGCCCGGACCGACCGGACCGATGTCGATGTCGATGTCATTGGCCAGCTGGCGGGCATTGCGCTGGTAGTAGACCTGAACGTTGGCCGAGTCGGCCCAGACGCGATCGAGCGGCGAGCCGAAGTACGACAGCATGTAACGGTCGAAGTCCTGGCTGGGATAGATGATCCGGATCTTGACGTCTTCGGTGACGCCGTAGAGATTGGCCGGCACGTATCCGAATCCGGCCTGCCCGGCGCGATACCGATTGAAGCGGAAGCCGATCTTGTCGCGATCCGTCGCCGCGTACGAGAGGTTGCCCCACACCGTCGAATCGTGGACGCCGGAATCGAGCACGGTGGTGGTGTTCTGCAGACGGATGGCGCCGAAGGTGCCGGAGGGAACGTCGTAGTCGTCCACCTGCCGCTTCGTTCCGCCGAGCTGCATGGTCAGCGCACCGAAGCGCGCGTTCAGTCCGGCGCTGCCGCTGGTGAGGCTGCCGCTGTTCGAATAACGCCCTTCGACGAAGCCGGTGAAATTCGATTTGCCGGGGAAGGACGGCTCCTTGCTGACCAGGTTCAGCACGCCGCCGATAGCGTCGGTTCCGTAGAGCACGGACGCCGGTCCGCGAACGACTTCGATGGTGGCGACGCTGTTGAGATCGACCAGGCCGGTGACTTCGCCGAAGTCGGTCTGGCGCCGCGGGTTGTTGAGGCGCAGGCCGTTCTCGAGAAAGAGCACGCGCAGTCCGCGCTGGCCGCGGATGACCGGCCGTCCCTGATTGGGGCCGACGCCGTTGATGTCGACGCCCGGCTGTTCGCGCAGCAATTCGGCCGCGTTCTGCGGCGACTTCTGCGTGATCGCTTCCTCGCGGATGACGGTGACCGGCGTGGCGATCTCGAAGATGTCGCGCTTCGAGCCGGTGGCGGTGACGGTGGTCTCGGCGAAGAACGACGGGATCACCGGCTCGGCATTGGTGGCGTCCGCCGTCTTCGGGGGCGCGGGCTTCGCGGGTGCGTCCTGGGCGATGGCAGTGAGTGGAAGGAGAAGAAGGAGCACGAGCAGCATGCTCTGGAACAGTTTCGTAGTCATCGATCGAATCCTCGTATGTCATCTGACGTGTCGTGAAAACGGGCACTCAGAAGCGAGGAGGAGCGCGATCGCCGTGGAAGGGATCGAGGCGCAGCGGAACGAACCCGATCGACTCGGCATGAAGAAGCATCCACGCCGGCCAGGGTGCGCCGCCGGAACGGCCCGGATGTCCGCTGAGGATGATGAGTGCGGGGAGCGCGGCAAGGAGCAGGGCGATGTCATCGACGCCGCGGTCTCCCGCCGGGATGGCGAGATGGAGAACGGCGATCAGGAGCCAGAAGGCGATGGCCACGCGGCGGCCGGATAAGAATCGCCGCGCGATGAGAGAACCAGCCAGCAAGGCGATGGCGAAGGCCCATCGTCCGAGAACCATCGGCCGTGTGATGGACGCATCCGCGACACGACCCAGCAGCAACGCGCCGTGAAACGCCGCCAGGAACACGATCGGCGCGCTGATGGCGATCCAGCGCAGCCGCTGGAATCGTCGCGTCGATGCTGCTCCCGTTCTCATGCGCCTCAGGTTAGGGCGCAGTCGCGAACCCAACCGTGCAAGTGATCACGAGAGCAGGTGACAGCGATCACGAATCGCGTAGTGCAGGCGTCCCCGCCTGCAACCGACGGGCGTCCTCGCCCGGCGGGGGTTTCGGGTATTCAACCGCGTAACCGAGAGGATTCACGACTTACCGTCGGGCGGGACGCCCAACGGGAGCAGGCGGGGACGCCTGCACTACGCCGGGGAGCGGGACCGCGGCCCACCTCACCATGTTCGCCGTCCTACCCCACGGGGTGGGGCGCTCGTCACGCGTCAGAGTGATATTGCTCACCACACGCGGTGACGATCTCGCGGACATGGAGGAAACGATGCGAACCCCTTACAACCTCGACACTCAGAACAACTGCTCCGACTGCACGTTCCGGGCGGAACGCCAGTTCTGCAACATGGCCGCGCCGGCGGTGAAGTCGCTCAACACGATCAAGTTCACGGCCATGTATCCGAAAGGGTCCGTGCTCTTCGTCGAAGGCGAGCAGCCGCGCGGAGTGTTCATCGTCTGCAGCGGGCGCGTGAAGCTGACCACGTCGTCGTCCGAGGGGAAGACGCTCATCGTCAAGATCGCCGAAGCGGGCGAGGTCCTCGGCCTGAGCGGCACGATCCTGGCCACGAACTTCGAGGTCTCGGCGGAAACGCTGGAGCCGTCGCAGATCAACTTCGTCCGCCGCGAGGATTTCGTCGGATTCCTCAACGCGCATCCCGAGGCCTGCATGCACACCGCGCAGCAGCTGAGCGAGAAGTACCACTCCGCGCAGCGCGAGATCCGCAGCCTCGGACTTTCGCAGAGCACGTCCGAAAAACTGGCCCGCCTCTTCCTCGACTGGGGTGCGCGCAGCGGCGAAGAAACGCCGAAAGGCATGCGCCTGAAGGTGCTCCTGACGCACGAAGAGATCGCGCAGATGATCGGCACGACGCGCGAAACGATCACACGCCTGCTCAGCGATTTCAAACGCCGCAAGATCATCGAAGTCAAAGGCTCGAGCATGTTCGTGCAGATGGCTTCACTCGAAGCGCTGGTGACGATCTGAGTCACCCTGCCGGGTAGTACTCATCACAGCGTCGCCTCGGCTGCACGGCCTACTGTGCACTCCGAGGTGACCTGTGATTACGGAACTCGCAACTCGGCGCCCGTCTCCGGACGCTTGCCTGACCGAGCGTGAGACGCTTCAGCACCGGCCGGCAGGCACCATCCTTTTCAACGAAGGCGATCAGCCGCGCGGCATCTATCTCATCCACTCCGGCACGATCGAACTGCTGATGCAAGCCCGCAACGGCGACTGGAAACGCATCCGCACCTTTTCCGCCGGCGAGATCCTCGGACTCGAATCGGTGGTCTCCCGCCGCCAGCACGATTTCACCGCCCGGGCCCTGACCTCCTGCGATCTCGGCTTCATCGAGCGCGAGTCGTTCCTGCGGGTGCTTGATGAGAGCCCCGCGATTTGGTTCAGCGTCCTGCGGTTGCTGAGTCAGGGCGTGAACGCGTCATACGACTCGCTGCGGCACGTGGCGCTGGCGAGAGCGTAGGAAGCGCGGAGTCGGCTACTCTAGCTGCGATGCAGCCCACGGTAATCGCGATCGCTGGCCCGAACGGCGCAGGGAAAACGACGATCGCCGAGTCCTTTCTTAACGAATTGCTCGGCGTTGGCGAGTATGTGAACGCCGATACGATCGCTCGGGGTCTATCCCAGTTTCAGCCGCAGAGCGTCGCCGTTCAGGCTGGCCGGCAGAACCTTCACCGCCTCGACGAACTCGCTGCGAACGGGAGCAGCTTTGCGTTTGAGACTACTTTGGCGGGCATGGCGTACGCGCAGCGAATCAAACAATGGAGAGCGAACGGGTATCTCTTTCTCCTCGCCTTTTTTTGGTTGCGCGATGTCTCGATCGCACTTGAACGTGTATCAGTGCGCGTCGCCAGCGGCGGGCACGACATCCCTGAAGGCGTCGTCCGGCAACGTTACCAGCGCGGGCTGGCGAATTTTTTCAAGTTGTATCGACCGCTCGCCGACCGGTGGCTTATGTACGACAATTCCGAACGTCAGCCAAAACTCGTGGCGATGGGCAGCAGAGAGTCAGAGCAAGAAATCGTCGAGCAATCGACCTGGAGCACAATCGCAAAGGCGTGCAAATGAACGACGAACGCACCATCCTGGAACGCTTCTGCGACGTCGAGGCTTCAACTGCGGCCATTCGCCTCGGTGTTCGACGCGCGCTCTGGCGTCACAAGCAACTGGGGCAATCGGTTGCAATCTGGGAAAACGGCAAGGTCATCATCCTCAAGCCTGAAGACATTCAAGTCGACTCGCCTGAGTGATCAGCCCTTCAGATCGTTCAACTCTCTTCGAGCCGCTGCGACACGCAGCGCGTTGAGCACCGCCAACACGTCGATCACTTCCTGCGCGATCGCTCCCGGCACCGGCGCGAGCCAGCCGGCCGCGGCGGCGAGCATGCCGATCATGCTCAAGGCCATCCCTCCGACAGCGCTCTGCAGCGCGATACGGCGCATGCGGCGGCCGATGTGGATCAACTCGTCGACTAATCGGAGCGACGGCTCGAGGACGACGGCGTCCGCGGCCTCGGCGGTGATGTCGCTGTTGTGGCCGAAGGCGATGCTGACCGTGGCCGCCTCCATCGCCGGCGCGTCGTTGATGCCGTCGCCGAGGAAGAGCGTCGGTCCCTTCGCGGCCTCGGCGCGGACGATGGCCAGCTTCTCCTCGGGACTCGCGCCGGAATGCACGTTCTCGATGCCGACAAGATCGGCGAGATGCTGCACCTCGGCATCGCGATCGCCAGACAGCAGCATCACCCGGCCGACCTTATGCTGCGGTACGAGATGGTCCACGAACGAGCGGCTCTCGCTGCGCGGCACATCCTGAAAACGCAGCGTGGCGGCATACTCGCCGTTGCGCAGGATGATGCACTCCATCCCCGCAGCGGTCGGCGGCAGCTGATCAGCGATCCCTGGCGCGACGTTCTTCCGGCCGGCAATCACAATCGTGTCGCCAGCGACGTGGCCGCGTAGTCCTTCGCCGGGCCGTTCGCTGATGTCGGAAACCTCCGCGGCAACAATGCCCTCGGCACGCGCGGCATCGAGAATGCTCGTCGCCAGCGGATGCCGCGAATACTGCTCCAGGCTCATAGCCAGCCGCAGCGCCAGCTCGCGCGTCACGCCGGCCGCGCACGTGACCGCGGTCAGCGACGGCTTGCCGTACGTCAGCGTCCCGGTCTTGTCGAAGATGATGGTCCGGCAGCGGTCGATGCGCTCCAGCATGGCCGGATCCTTGATAATGATGCCGCGCGTCGCCGCGAGCGAGACCGCGCCGATGATCGCAACAGGAATCGCCAGCAGCAGCGGGCACGGCGTGGCGATCACCAGCACCGCCAGAAATCGCCGCGGTTCGCCGCCGATCACCCAGCCCGCGACCGCGATGCTCAGCGCGAGCAGCGTGTACCACCCGCCCAGCCGGTCGGCGATTCTCCGCAGCCGCGGCCGTTGCGCCTCGGCCTGCTCCATGACCTGCACGATCTTCGCGTAGCGCGAATCGACCGGCAGTTTCGTCACGACGATCGTCATCGCCGACTCACCGTTGATCGCGCCGGACAGCACCTCTGAGCCGGGTGCCTTGGCAAGCTGAAACGGCTCGCCGGTGAGGTACGACTCGTCCATCGCACCGCGCCCTTCGACGACCGCTCCGTCCGTGGGACAGATTTCGTGCGGCAGGACGACCAGTCGATCGTCGATCCGGACATCGCTCAGCGCAACGTCGGTGATACCGGAATCGGTCTGCCGATGCGCACTGCTCGGCAACCGCTTCGCCAGCGCGGACAGCACCGCCGAGGCCCGCCGCGTCGCGTACAACTCCAACGCCGTCCCGCCGGACAGCATCAAGACGATGATCGCGCCGGCGAGATACTCGCCGAGAATCGCCGAGGTGATGATGGAGATGCCGGCAAGCGCGTCGGAACCGACTTCGAACGCCGCCAGTTTCTTCAGCAGATCGAAGAGAAGCGGTGCGCCGGAGACAAGCACCGCGATGAGAGCCCACTCACTGAAGCGCGCATGAAACGCGAATCGGGCGATCAGGTAGATGGCGATTCCGAGGACCGACGCGACGGCGATCCAGGTTTCTTTGGGGAGTGGGGGGCGTCGCATCATAGGAATCAAACGATGGCCCACCGTGCCTGGCACCGCAACACGGATCAACACCTCAGCTTGTGGTGGACGTCACACGTGCGCGCAGCCGCAAGATACGATTGCGAGTCCGCATTCCGCGCGCACTCGACGGTATGCTAGTGCGATGGCGAGATCAAGAACATGGAACCGACGATCAAACAGCTGATCCTGAAGCGATATCGCAGCATCCCTGCGGAGCGCATCACGTTCGACAATCCGACCATCTTTGTCGGGCGAAATGGCTCGGGCAAGAGCAATCTGGTGAGTGTCTTCTCGTTTCTTGCTGAAGCCATGGCCGCGCCCCTTCAAGCTGTATTCGACCGGGCTGGCGGTATCTCTAATGTCCGCAACCGTTCATCAGGGCATGGATATCCGCCCAACTTTGGTTTGCGCGTCGATTTCGGATCGGTAAATGGTCGAATCAAACACGGTTCTTACGCGTTCGAAATCAAGGCGCTTCCGAACTACGCTTTCGAGGTCGTGCGGGAGCAGTGTTCGGTCACCGATGAGCGGGATGCGAAGGCATGGTTTGACCGTGTTGGAACCGATTTCAGATCGAGTTTTGGGGGCCTGAAACCAACGCTCGATAGCGCTTCCCTCAGTTTGCCCCTGGTCGGCGGCGAAGAAAGGTTCGCTCCTGTAGTTCGCACGCTGGCGGCGATGCGCGTGTATTCGATCGAAAGCCGCAAACTGCGTGAGATGCAGGAGCCTGACAGCGGCACGAGTCTACGGTCCGACGGCAGCAACGTCACGAGCGTGCTCAAAGAGATCGAGCGACAGTCAGAAGATGACTTCCGCCGCATCTCCAGCATTCTCGCAACGATCGTCCCTAATACGACACGAGTACAGGTTAAAAAACACGGAAAGAACCTGTCGCTCGAATTCACGCAGGAATCAGGCGGAAAGAAACCCTTGAAATTCGAGGGCTTCAGTATGTCCGATGGAACGCTGCGAGCGATCGGTCTATTAGCCGCTGTTTTCCAGAGGCCTGTACCCTCCCTCATTGCGATCGAAGAGCCCGAGGCAACGATACATCCCGGTGCTTTGGAGTCAATTCTCGAACTGCTGCACCACGCATCGAAGAACATGCAAGTGGTCATTACTACTCACAGTCCCGAGCTACTTGATGCGAAATGGATCACGGATCGTCATTTGCGCCTTGTGGAGTTGAACAAGGGGGCGACTCGGGTCGCGGCACTCTCGGAAGCGACACGAGAAGCGCTGCAAAATCACTTAATGGGTGCTGGCGAGCTTTTGAGAGCGAGCGCGCTTGAGCCTGCACCGCTGTTCGAAGGAGATCTCGCGCAAAGCAGTCTGTTCGAGAATCTCGCATGATGATCCAACCCATCGTCGAGGGACAAGGCGAAGAGGAGGCTGTTCCCATACTTCTCCGCCGCCTTCGTGACACGGCCCAAGCCTGGACCCTCGATGTGGGAAAGCCCCACCGCCGGCGGCGTACGCAACTCGTGAAGAAGGACTCCCTTCAGACCGCTGTGAGGGTCGCCGCGCTGCGTGAGGACTGCGTAGGAATACTCGTCATCTTCGACGCCGACGATGATTGCCCGAAGGAGTTGGCACCGACGCTCGAGGAATGGGCACGGGAAGCTGCGGGCGGAAAAGCTTGCGCCTTGGTCATGGCGAATCGTGAATATGAAGCGTGGTTTCTCGCGAGTATTGAAGAACTTCGAGGAACGGCCGGGATTCTGTCTGATGCCACTTCCCATCCGGAACCGGAAGCGCCACGCGATGCAAAAGGCCAACTCGAGCATCGGATGCCAAGCGGTGCCAGCTATTCTCCGACTGTCGACCAGGCACCCCTCACTGCGCATTTCAATATGGAGAGCGCTTATCGACGCTGCCGGAGCTTCCGAAAGCTGGTCCTCGCCTTTGGTGTGCTTGCCGCTGCGGCCGGTGTGGCTCCGGATGTGTGGCCGCCGGCGTCGTGGAATTCGTAGCAGGGCGGATTAACTCAAGCCGCCGCTTGCGTCACGGTGTGATCACGACCTTCATCACGCCATCGCGCCGTTCGGCGAAGAGCTTGTAGGCCTCGTTGATGTCCGCCAGTTTGAAACGGTGCGTGAGGAGCGGGCGGAGATCGAGCCTGCCGCGGCGCACCATCTCGATCAGGCGGCGCATCCGTTCCTTGCCGCCGGGACAAAGTGTCGTGACGATGTGGTGGTCGCCGAGGCCGGCGGCGAAGGCTTCGTAGGGGACCTGGAGCTTGCCGGAGTAGACGCCGAGCGACGACAGCGTGCCGCCGGGGCGGAGCACGCGCAGCGCGGTTTCGAACGTCTCCTGCGTGCCCAGCGCTTCGATGGCCACGTCGGCGCCGGTGCCGCCGGTGAGCCGCTTGATCTCCTTCACCACGTCGACCAGTCGGTAATCGAGGACGACGTCCACGCCCATCCTGCGGGCCATTACGATGCGGTCGTCGTCGCCATCGATGCCGATGACCATCGACGCGCCCATCAGCTTTGCACCCAGCGATGCGCACAGACCGATCGGACCTTGTGCGAAGACCGCGACCGCGTCGCCGATCTTCACGCCGCCCGATTCCGCGCCGCTGATGCCGGTCGAAGCGATGTCGGCGAGGAGGACCACTTCCTCATCGCTCACGCTGTCGGGGATCTTCGCCAGGTTCGCCTGCGCGTTCGGCACGAGCAGGTATTCGGCCTGCGCGCCGTTGATGGTGTTGCCGAAACGCCAGCCGCCGATGGCCTCATAACCGGATCCGTGGCCGCACTGCGAGAGGTGGCCGGAGAGGCAGGCGTTGCACTGGCCGCACGGCGTGATGGCGCCGACAAGCACGCGGTCGCCGATGTCGTAGCCGGTCAGCCCGAGGCCCAGATCCTCGATCACGCCGACCGGCTCGTGGCCAATGATCAGGCCCGGCTTGACCGGATACTCGCCGCGCAGGATGTGTACGTCCGTACCGCAGATCGTGGTCATCGTCACGCGGATCACGGCCTGGCCGGGTCCGGCATGCGGCCGCGGAACTTCTTCGACGCGGATGTCGTCGACGCCGTGAAACACCGCCGCGCGCATCGTTGCGCTATGGGTGGACGGCATCAACTTTTCCTGGACTGCGAAGCTGGTGGCCATGATCGTCTCCTTTTATGCCTCGGCGCTTCCGGAAGCCGCCGGCAGCGGCAGCGGCAAGCCCGGCTCATACGCGCACAACGGATCGTCTGCGAAGACGTTGCCGTCGACGGTCCAGGCGCGGGCGCGCGAGCCGCCGCAGATGTGCCGGAACTCGCATCGGCCGCACTTGCCCTGCAGATTGTTCGGATCGCGCAACGCGACGAAGAGATCGCTGCCGCGATAGATGGCATCGAGCGGGCGATAGCGAAGATTGCCGGCGCTCAGCAGCAGGAACTCGCTGGCGCGAACGTCGCCGGCGTGCGAGAGAAAAACGAAGCCGCGCGCACCGTCCAGGGCGGAATCCATCAGGTCGCTGCCGTCATGCGATTCGTATCCGGCAAAGTCGGCCCAGGCGTCTGCGTTTTCGAGACGCGCATCGAGATCGCGCTGCATGCGAAAACGGCGATAGTGCGGCGCTTCGACGACACGAACGGCGAACGCTTCCCTGCCGCGTATGGCGTCGATCGTGGCGAAGACTTCCTCCGCCTCGCTCGCACGCAGCATGTCCGCGCGCGACGAGGCCACCAGCGGCACGAGGAAGTGCAGGTTCCAGCGCGTGATGCGCATCGGCCTGATGAGCTCCGCGATGCCATTGAGATCGCCGGCGTTTCGCCGCGTAATGAGCGTGTTGATTTCGATCGTCAGCCCTGCTTCCTCGGCGATGCGGATGGCGCGTAAGGTCGCCGCGAACGTCCCGGCGGCGCCGCGCACGTTCTCATGCACCTCGGCGGTGGCGCCGTCGATGCTGAAGATGATCCGCGTCAGACCGTTGCCGACCAGCCGTTCGATAGCCGCCGCGGTCAGTTGTGACGTCGGACTGACCATGAGCGCCGGATCGAGGCCGCGGCGGCGGGCGTAGTTGACGACCTGGGCGACGTCATCGCGCTCCAGCGGATCGCCGCCGGTGAGAATGAATTCACGCGGAGCCAATGCCGCGATCTGATCGATGGTCTTGTAGGCCTCGTAGGTCGAGAGCTCGTTGGCGCCGCGGAATTCAGTCGCGCCGATGGTGCAGTTGCGGCAATGCAGATCGCACGCGCGCGTCAGCTCCCACATCACGGTCGGATGCGCTTCGAAGGTCATCATGACCACCTCATTGCGTCGCGCGAACGAGGTCGCGGGCTTCCCGCTCGGCCGCGCGCGCCGCCGCTCTCATGGCAAGTTCGTTGATCGTCAGGACCGGGCATTCGCTGTGCTGCACCAGGCGCGCGGTGAAGGTTCCGCGAATCAGATCCGACGTGTTGCGGCCCGAGGGCTCGGCAGCCACGATGAGATCGGCGTGCGCGGTCCTGGCCAGACCTTCGATCTGATTGCCGGCGTGCTCGTCGCCGAGGAGCTTCAGCTCACAGCGCGGGGCCAGCGATTCGGGGATCGCAGAGCGCATCACAAAGAGATCGTCGGCCGCTTCTTCGACGTCATCGCCGGCCGTGGGGCGGACGACGATGAAGCGGGCGTCCGGCGGAGCGATGTTCGCGGTGATCGTCAACGCCCCGACGCTGGTGTCGTCAAGAACGAGGCAGACGATGGTCTGCATCGACGATGTGCTGGCCGCCTGCGCCGGCACGGCGATCACCGGCACGCTGGCGTGGCGCATGACGGCCTCGGTGACGGAGCCGATGATGAGACGCCGGAAACCGGTGCGGCCGTGCGTCCCCATGACGATCAGGTCCGCTTCCGATTCCCGCGCCTCGGCCAGGATGCCGTCCAGCGGCGGATCGACGCGGATGGTGATGTCATACGGCACGGCAGGATCGACATTCGCCTCGGCCGCCTTGCGAAGCTGATCCTGCGCGCGCGCCTGAAGGCTGACGAACGAGTACTCGTCCCACGCGCCAACAGTAGCCGCAAAGTCGACCGGCGGCACGAACGGATCGGCGTAGACGATGGTGAGCTTCGCCCCGAGCGCGCGCGCCAGACCGCCGGCATACCGCAAGGCATGGTCCGCCGTTTCGCTGAAGTCGCTGGGAACGAGAATGCGATTGATTTTCCTGGCGGTCATGACATGCCTCCCGAAACTGACGATAGGTTCCGGAATCGGAGGCAGCGATGACTGGGATCATTCGGAGGTGTGATGGGTGTCACGGCTGGAGCGCTGGCGTCCACGCCGGCTGGCTAGGCGGCGCCTCGCCGCCGGAGTGGTCCTGCCGGGTCGGCGCCGAGACGGCGCCGGGCCAGCCGGCGCGGATGCCAGCGCTCCGTGGTCACGCGCTCCGCACGTAAATCTCCCGCCCGATTTCATCGTCCAGCGCGATCGAGCTCGCTCCGCAGGCGACGACGCAGCTTGGGTTTCGCGCGACGAGGCGGATCTCGCTGCCGGGCACGATGCCGAAGGCGGCAAGACGGTCGATGCGGGAGAGCGTTTTCGGGGCGATGTAGGCGATCGACGCCGTCGCGCCGACCGGGAGCTCGGTCACGCGGCAGATGAGCGGCTCGACCCGCGTCGAATAGACGCGGCAGCACTCCCCCGCCGGAACGGGCTTGCCGTGCGGGCAGGCGGGCGGATGTCCGAGAAAGGCGCAGACGCGATCGACGACCGGCTCGGAGAGCATGTGCTCCATTTCGCACGCGGAGAGCGCGGCGTCGTGCAGGTTCGTGCCGAGGGCCTGGACGAAGAGAACTTCGGCAAGCCGATGGCGGCGCACGATGCCGCGTGCACGCACTACTCCTGATTCCGAAAGGCCGTAGCCGGCGGCGTGATCGACGCAGCCGCTTGCGATCAGCGTGTCGAGCGCCGCGCGCAGTTCGTCGTCGCTGATGTCCATGCCCAGATCGGCGAACGATCGCGGCGTCCTCGTCTCCTCGGCCGCGTACCAGAGACGTTCCAGCACTTCATCCGTTGCTGCGTGAATCATGAGACCTCCGTTGAAAAAGCCTGATCAGCAATCCGGCAAGGCGTCCGCTGCCGACGAATTCGTAGCCGCAGCGCGGGCAGCGGGTCATCTCGCATCCGCGCGAGAGCGGGCACGACGAGTGGCAGCCGGCGGCATCGAAGTCGGTGCCGCACATCGGACACTCCCGACACCCGCCGTCGTTCACAGCGACACTCCGAAGAAACGGAACGCCGCGTTCATCAGCACGCCGATGCCGAACGAGTAGACGATGATGAAGCCGGCGATCGCCCAGCCCATCCGCGCGCCGCGCTCCTTCAGCATCACCAGCAGATTGGCGATGCAGGGGATGAAGAGCGTGATGACCGTCAGCGCGATGACGACCTGATTCGGGTCGAGGTGTCCCGCGCGCTGCATGGCGTACAGGCCGGCGGCGCCGTAGTCGCGGCGCAGGAATCCGATCACGAACGCGTTCGTGGCCTCGGCGGGCAATCCCAAGCCGCCGATGATGAGCGGGCCGAGCGCGCGCTGCACGAATCGCAGCGCGCCGGTGGCATCGAGCACGTACAACAGCAGCGTGCCGACGATGAACAGCGGCACCGCTTCTTTCAGGTACCACTCCGTCCGCGCGGCAACCTTGATGGCGATGTTCGACAGCCGCGGCACGCGCATCGGCGGAATCTCGAGCACGAAGTCGCCCGGTTCGCCCGGCATGACGCGCGAAGCCGCCCATCCCGCCAGCAAGATCGTCAGCAGCGTGACGCCGCCCCAGATCAGCGTCGCCCAGATGCCGAGCGGCGCGAGCATGGCCAGGATCACCCCGAGTTGCGCGGAGCAGGGAACACCGAGCGCCAGCAGCAGCGTGACGATGGCGGCCTCTTTTTTCGAGTCGAGGATGCGCGTGGTGAGCGTGGCCATGGTGTCGCAGCCGAGCCCCAGGACCATCGGCAGGACGGCCTTGCCGTTCAGGCCAATCTTGCGGAAGCCACGATGAAGAATCACCGCCAGCCGCGGCAGATAGCCGGAGTCTTCCAGCAGTCCGAAGAAGGTGAAGAACGTGATCACCACCGGCAGCACGATGGCGATGGCGTAGGTGATGGCCATCGTCACGACGCCGTACGGCCCAACCAGGAGATTGTGCAGCGTCTGAGCGACGTGGCCGGCAGTGGTGACGGCATGTCCGGAGTACGCCGCGGTAATCACGCCGTCCACGATCACGTGGTGATGCGGGAACGGCGCGATGGCATCGATGCCGCGGATCGTCCACGGATTGATGAAACGCTCGAACACCTGCCGCTGCATGAAATCAACGAGCGTTCCCGCGGCGATTTTTCCGACCAGGAACCAGGCCAGGGCCAGCACGCCCGCGAGGATCGGAATGCCGTAGACCGGATGCATGCAGATGCGCCCGAGGCGCTCGCGAAAACCGTCGGCGCGAAATGCGGACGACTGCCGCAGCGTGGCCAGCAGCTCGTCGACCGCGGCGACACGACAGTGGGAAATGAGAACGCTGATCGGCCGCGCCAGATGTCGCTGAGCGATTGCGCGCAGCTCGTCGAGTTGCTCGAGAACGTCACGGGTGCAGCTCTCCGACAGGAGCGGCTTCAACGTCGCATCGCCTGCCAGGATCGCCAGCGCCACTCCTCGGCTCGCGAGCTCGGGCTTCAGCAGTTTCCGGATCGCAACGACGCCGGTTTCGATCGCGGCCGGATAGGTCACCGCCATCGTCGCCCGCGTCGCGTTGCCCAGCTCCTGTTTCAGCCGGCCGATGTTCCAGCCGCGCAGCGCGGAAACGGAAACGATCGGAACACCGACCGCACGCGAGAGCGCGGAGACGTCGGGACCGTCGTCGACGGAGCGCAGCTCGTCGGCCATGTTCAGGGCGACGACGAACGGCACCGCGTATTCGCTCAGCTGCAGCGTCAGAAGAAGCGTGCGGCGCAGGTTGGCAATGTCGCCGACCTGCATGACGTCGATATTGGCTTCCCGAAGGAGCAGGTCGCGCGCAACGATCTCGTCCTCCGACTGCGGCAGCAGGCTGTTGATCCCGGGCGTGTCGATGATCGAGCGCCGCTCGTCGCCGATGACCGCCGAGGCCGTCGTCATCTCGACGGTGGTACCCGGATAGTTGGAGACGGTGACGTACCGGTTGGTCAGGCGCGTGAAAAGCAGCGACTTGCCGACGTTGGGATTGCCCACCAGCAGCAGCGGCCGCGCGCCCGGTTCGTCGATGGATTGTGGTTTGATCGCAAGCTGAGACATGGTCTCAACGACGGTACGCGCGGGGTGGACGTGGGGTCGTGATGATCGTCACCCGAGAAGGTGACGCGCGCGCGATTGAAAAAGAAACGGTTCACGCGGAGAGCGCGGAGGGGCGGAGGCTCCGCGACCTCCGCGTCTCCGCGTGAAAACCGTTCCCCGTTTACGACTTCGTCGTCTTCGTCGCGCAGCAGCTCTTCGTGCAGCCGGTTTCGTGATTGCACGCTTTGCCGTCTTTGTTCATCGCGCAGCCGGTGCCGTCAGCGGACTTGCATTCCTTGGCGCAGCAGGCCGCGCCTTCTTTGCAGCACGCTTCGTGACTCGTGCAGCAGGCCGCCTCTTTCGTGCAGCAGGTGGCGTCCTTCGCGGCGGTGCAGTGATGGTTCTCGGCGGCAATCGCCATCGGAGCGGTGAGCAGCAGGGTGATGAGGGCAATACGCAGGGTGGTTCGCATGTGATGTTCTCCCATTGGATGGTTCGCGGAAAGTGAGCGGGCGAACCGGGTATCAAATGCGAAGCGGAAGCGGAACGAGAGGATCAAACGATCGCGTCGAAACAACCTCGCAGAAACGCTGATGCGTGACTACGGCAATGACGCGCATCGTCAGCGGCGCCATCGAAAGCGCCAGGGCGATGGTTGGTTTGACGACCGCGGTTGACGGCGCGGGCTTGAGGCAGTGCGTGCGGCAGCAATCGTGGGACGCCGTCGGAACCGGTACGCAGCAGGCGCCGCCGGGCAACGTCAGCGCCACCAGCGCAATCACGAGCACTCCGACCAGCAATCTCACGACGCCATCGTCGGCCAATCTCCTGACGAACGCCATGCGTGGGATCAACCCGTCGTGTGATGGCAATCACGCGGCCTCGTGATCACCGGCATCGGCGTTGGTGCCGCCCTCCGGCGATCCTTCGAATCGTCATGCCAGGAGGAGAAACATGCACGATTTGACCTTCGCCTTTGTCGGTGCGGGCGGCGACGGAGCCGTGACCGCGGGCGACATCATCGCCGGCGTCTGCGCCAGTGAGGGATTGCACGTCATCAAAACCGAGGCTTATGGGCCGCAGATCCGCGGCGGCGAGTCGTCGGCCACGGTGCGCGTCAGCAGCGAGCGCATTCACGCGCAGGCCGACGCCGTCGATGCCCTGGTCGTCTTCAGCTGGGCCGACTTCGCGCGATTCAAGAACGAAGTGGTCCTGGCGCCGGATGCCGTGATCTTTCACGAAGCCGCCGATGCGCCGCCCGACGAGATGCTCACGCGCACCTGCCACGCCATTCCGTTCGCCAACCTGGCGCGCAAAGCGGGAGCGCCCGGGTCGAAGAACATCATCGCCGTCGGAATGCTGACCGCGCGCTACGGCCTGCCGCTGGAAGTCACGCGCCACGCCATCTCGCGGCGATTCAAAAAGAAAGCGGAGGCAGTGATCGAAGCGAATCTGCTGGCATTCGACTGCGGCGTGACCGAAGAGGCAACGCTGCCGCCCGCCGGCGAGCATCTCGAGTACACGGCATCGTCGCCGAAGCTGTTGATGTCCGGCAACGAGGCCTCTGCGTTCGCGGCCATCCACGCCGGCTGCCGTTTCTTCGCCGGCTATCCGATCACTCCATCGTCCGAGATCCTGCACTTCCTCAGCGAATGGCTGCCGAAGATCGGCGGCTCGTCGCTGCAGACGGAAGACGAGCTCGCCGCGATCGGCGCGATCATCGGCGCCTCTTTCGCCGGCGTGAAATCGATGACGGCAACGTCAGGTCCCGGCCTTTCGCTGATGGCGGAGCTCATGGGACTGTCATCGATCGCCGAGGTACCCACGGTGATCGTCAACGTGCAGCGCGGCGGACCATCGACAGGCATCCCGACGAAGAGCGAGCAGTCCGATCTCTTCCACGCCGTCTACGCCGGTCACGGCGATACACCGCGGGTCGTGATCGCCTGCTCCGACGTCGAGAGCTCCTTCCACGCCACCGTCGATGCCTTCAACATCGCCGAGGAGTACCAGGTGCCGGTGATCGTATTGACGGAACAGTCGATTGCGCAGCGGCGCGAGACCATCACCGCCGCCGTGCTCGAGCACGACGTGCGCGAGCGGCGCATGGCCACGCCTGAAGATCTTCACGAATACCGGCGCTACCGCGACACTGCCGACGGCGTTTCGCCAATGAGTGTGCCGGGCGTGTGCGGCGGCATCTATCAGACGAACGGCCTCGAGCACGACGAACAGGGACGTCCAAATTCGTCGTTCGTCGTGCACGAGGCGATGAATGCGAAGCGCTATCGCAAGCTCGAAGCGATTGCCGATCAGTACCGGCTGTTCGAGCGCTTCGGCGCCAGGAATCCCGAAGTGGGAGTGCTCTGCTGGGGATCGTCGGCTGGCGTCGTGCGCGAGGCCATCGCGCACATGGGCGTGGAAAATCGCGTCGGCGTCTTCGCGCCGATCATGATCGCGCCGCTGCCGGCGGCCGAGCTCCAGGCGTTCATCGATTCGTGCCCGTCGCTGCTCGTCGTCGAAGTCAGCTACGCCGCGCAGTTCACGCAACACCTCCGCACGCAGGTCGACCTCCCGCGCGCGAAGACCACCGTCCACTCGCGCTCCGGCGGCAAGAGCCTCACCGCCTCCGAAGTGGAGATCGAGCTTGGAAAACTGCTGATGAATGTTCCCGTGGAGGTGCTCGCATGAGCTGCTCGCCCTATTCACCGAACGATTACAAGACTGACCTGAAGCCGGTGTGGTGTCCAGGTTGCGGCGACTTCGCCGTGCTCAATTCCGTTTACCGGGCGCTGTCCGATCTGCACATCGAGCCGCACGAGACGGCCATCGTCTCCGGCATCGGCTGTTCGTCGCGTCTGCCCGGATACGTGGAGACGTACGGATTCAACTCGCTGCACGGCCGCGCGCTGCCGCTGGCGACCGGGATGAAGCTGGCCGCGCCGAACCTGACCGTGCTCGCCGTCGGCGGCGACGGAGACGGCCTGGCCATCGGCGGCAATCACTTCATGCACGCGGCGCGGCGCAACGTCGACATCGCCTATTTCATGATGGACAACGAGATCTACGGTCTGACGAAAGGCCAGGCCGCGCCGACGACGCCGTCGGGCGACAAGACGAAGTCGACGATCTACGGCAACCCGGAAGTCTCCGTCGATCCCTGCGCCCTCGCCATCTCCCTCGGCGCGAGCTGGGTCGGCCGCGGCTTTTCCGGCGACGTGAAAGGAACGACCGAGCTGATGAAGCTGGCCATCGCCCATCACGGCTTCGCCTTCCTCAACATCATCTCGCCCTGCGTCACCTGGCGCGGCGATCATCAGACGAAAGAGCTGCGCGCGAAACTGGCCACGATCCCCGCGGACCACGACGTCACCGACCGCAACGCGGCGATGCGCTTCACGGGCGAGCCGGAACATCTGACCACCGGCGTGCTGTACGAGTCGCACCGGCCGACGCTGATCGACGAGATGCTGGAGATCCGCGAAAAAGCCCTCGGCCAGGCTCCTCCGCCGGGACGCGAGGAGATTTTGCGGGTGTTTGCACCGGCGAGGTAACAAAGGAGCGCTGGCGTCCCGCCGGCTGGCTCGGCGGCGTCCGCGCCGCCGAACCGGCAAGACACGAACATCGCTGGTAACCCGGCGTCGAGACGACGCCGGGCCAGCCGGCGCGGACGCCAGCGCTCCCCTGCTTCGACTTGGCAGCTTTCCTGTATGCCGAGTCCCCAGTGCACGAAATCGACACGATCGTCACCGCTTGCCGTTCCCTGATCGACGCGGGCCGCCGTGGCGTGCTCGTCACCATCGTCCGCACGCAGGGGTCGACGTACCGGCGGGCCGGGGCGCGCCTGGTGATCGGGGATGACGGCGTGGTCACCGGCGCGATCAGCGGCGGATGTCTCGAGCGCGATCTTTCCGAACGCGTCGCCAACTGGCTGACCGGCATGACGCCGCAGCTGATCACCTACGACTCCACGCGCGCCGACGATCTCGTCTTCGGCCTCGGGCTGGGATGCCGCGGCGTGCTCGATCTGCTGGTCGAGCCGTTCGATGCCCAGCATCCGCCAGCCATTCTCAATTTCCAGTGGAACGGCCGCGAGCCGGCAGAGTGGACGACCATCCTCCCCAACGGCGAGTCGATGATCGAGATTCTCCGGCCGCCGCTGGCCATCGTGATTTTCGGCGGCGGCGCCGATGCCGAACCGGTCGCGCGGCTGGCGAGTTCGATGGGCTGGCGCGTTCACCTCCCGCGTCCGCGCGAAGGCTTCGATCCGAGCGCGTTCGATGCCGCCATCGTGATGACGCACAACTTCGGCCGCGACATCGATATCCTGACCCGCCTCATGCCATCGCCGATTGCTTACGTTGGACTGCTCGGCCCGCGATCGCGCGGCGATGAACTGCTGGCTGCGATCGGCGCGTCCCGCGATTCACGTTTCCACAATCCGATCGGTCTCGACCTCGGCGGCGAGACTCCGCAGGAGATCGCGCTCTCGATCGTGGCCGAGGTTCAGGTGGTCTTCGAGCGCCGCTCCGCGCGCTCGCTGCGCGAGCTCACCGTGCCCATTCACGAAACGCGGGAGACGCCAACGTGCGCGTAGTGGCGATCGTCCTCGCCGCCGGCTCGTCATCCCGCCTCGGCAGGCCGAAGCAGGACGTCTTCCTTCACGGCGAAACGCTGCTGGAACACGCCGAACGGATCGCCCGCGCCGTCGCGGACGACGTCATCGTCGTCACCGACCGGCTCAATCCCGACGCGAAAGAAGGCGTGGCGTCCTCGATCCGCACCGGAGTCCGCCTCGCCGGCGACGATGCCCGCATCCTCATCACGCTCTGCGATCAGCCGTTGGTCACCATCGCGCACCTGCACGCGCTGCTCACGGTCGATGCGCCGATCGTGGCCACCGGTTATGCCGGGATCGCCGGCGCGCCCGCGGTTTTCGCGCCGGAGCTCATTCCCCACCTGCTCTCGCTGCGCGGCGATTGCGGCGCGCGCGTGGTCATCGAGTCGCGGCGCGACATCGCCGTGATCATTCCGTTCGAGAACGCCGCCGTCGACATCGATCGCGAAGACGACATCCGCGAGCTGCGGCTCAGAGAAGCTTCTCGATGGTGATCGGCAGATCGCGCACCCGCTTGCCGGTGGCGTGATAGACGGCGTTGGCGATCGCCGGTGCCACGCCGACGATGCCGACTTCGCCAATCCCCTTCGCGCCGATCGGATTCACGTGCGGGTCCTCCTCGGGGACGAGAATCACATCGATGGCGCGAACGTCGGCATTGACCGGCACCAGGTTCTCGGCCAGGTTCACGTTCGTGAACGCGCCGAGGTGTCGATCGAGATGCGTCTCCTCGAGCAGGGCCATTCCGATTCCCTGAATGATGCCGCCGTAGTACTGGCTGCGCGCGGTCTTGGAATTGAGGATGCGGCCGCCGGCGAACGCGGCCACGATGCGCCGCACGCGGGCGATGCCGAGATCGGGATCGACGCCAACCTCGGCGAAGATGGCGCCGAAGGCGCGGGCTGAATACGGATCGTTCTGCTCCGGCCTTTCGTCGACCGAGGCGTCCATCGTGTCGAGATAGTGACGGCGAAGAATCGCCGAATACGCTTCACCGCGCGATGAATCGCTTTTCAACACCAGCCGGCCGTCAACAGCGTCGATGTTGTTCGGATCGGCGCCGTTCAGTGGCGACTCCGAATCGGCCACCGCCAGGTCGGCGATCTTCTTCTTCAACTGCGTCGCCGCGGAGAAGACCGCCGATCCGACGCTTGCCGCCGTCAGCGAGCCGGCGGAGATCGGCGCGCGCGGCAGCGTCGTATCGCCGTAAGTGAAGGTCACGCGCTCGAACGGAATGCCGAGCGTTTCCGCGGCCAGCTGCGCCATCACCGTGGCGGTGCCCATCCCCATCTCGTGCGTGCCGCTGGAGACGGCGACGGTTCCGTCGCGATGCATCACCGCGCGCACCGACGCCGGCGCGCGATGCGTCGGGTAGGTGGCGCTGGCCATGCCCATGCCGATGAGCTGCCGCCCGTCGCGCATCGAGCGCGGCTCGGGACCTCTTCGCGACCAGCCGAAGCGTTCTGCTCCCTGTGTGTAGCACTCCTTGATCGATTTGCTCGACCACGGCTTGCCGCTGGCCGGATCGGTATCGGCGTGATTGATCACGCGCAGTTGAACGGGATCGATCTTCAGCGCGTACGAGATCTCGTCCATCGCCGATTCGAGCGCGTACATGCCCGGGTTCTCGCCCGGCGCGCGCATGTAGGTCGGGCTGGGAAGATCGAGCTCGACGACGCGATGACCGACGCGCACGTTCGGCGTGGAGTACATCGACCGCGTCGGATTGGTGAAGCCTTCCACATAGTCGCAGACGGTGTTCGTCTGGCCGATGCCTTCGTGAATCATCGCCACCAGCTTGCCGTCCGCGCTCGCGCCGAGGGCCACGCGCTGCTCGGTGAGCGGGCGATGTCCGTTCGAGAAGTACGCCTGGCGGCGCGTCAACGCGATCTTCACCGGCCGGTGAACCATTCGCGACGCCATCACCGCGATGAAGACGTGCGGCCACGCCGAACCTTTGCTCCCGAATGCGCCGCCGACGAAGGGCGACATCACGCGAACCGACTGCGGGGAGATGCCGAACGCTCGTGCCAGCGTTTGCCGCGTGGTGAAGAGGTTCTGCGCGGAATCGTGAACGGTGAGCCTGTCTCCATCCCACGCCGCCACGAGCGCATGCGGTTCCATCTGGTTGTGGTGTTCGTACGGGATCCGATAGACCTGATCCACCTTCACCGCAGCACCAGCCAGCGCTCCCTCGGCATCGCCCTTCGAGAATGCGGCGGTCCCGTTTCCGCGCCGTTCCTTCGCTTCGTTGCGAAAATCCTCCATCACGATCTTCGCCTGCGACGGGCGATAGGTGACGCGAACCAGCCCTGCGGCGTGCGTGGCGTGCTCGAACGTGTCGGCGACGACCGCGGCAACGGCCTGGCCGAGGTAGTGGACCGAGTCGTCCGTGAACGGCATGTGGTGGTGCTCGGCGGCATTCGAATCCTGCCCCGGTCCCGCGGTGTCGGGAAGTTTCGGGGCGTTGAGATGCGAGATGACGTCGATGACGCCGGTCGCTTTCTTCGCGGCGGTCGCATCGATCGAGGCAATGCTCCCCGCCGGAATGGTGCTGGTGACGAGGACGGCGTAGGCGAGATTGGGGAGGTTGTTCTCCGCCGCGTAGCGCGCCTGCCCGGTGACCTTCTGCCGGCCGTCGACACGATCGTGCGGTTCGCCGATCATCGGAATCATGCGGCACCTCCGGCGAGGTCGGTCAGCGAGCGGACCAGTGTCCGTTTGGCCAGCTCGATCTTGAATCCGTTCTGCTCGCGCGGCGTTGCGCCCGCCAGCGCCGCTTCCGCGGCCTCCCGAAACGTTCCCTCCGAGGGCGACTTGCCGGTCAGCGCGCGCTCCGCTTCGCGCGAGCGCCACGGTTTCGTTCCCACGCCGCCGAGGGCGACGCGAACGTTGCGGATCGTTCCGCCGGCGATGTCGAGTCCGACCGCGGCGGACGCCAGCGCGAACTCGAATTCCGACCGGTCGCGCACTTTCAGATACGACGAATGTTTCGCGTACGCGGCGTCGGGCACGAACACCGAGGAGATCACCTCGCCGTGACGAAGGGCGTGCTCGATGTTGGGCGTGCTGCCGGGAAGCAGATGGAAGTCTGTCGCCACGATTTTTCGATCCCCATCGCGGCCGTGCAGCGTGATCACCGCATCGAGCGCGGCGAGTGCGACGGCCAGATCGGAGGGATGCGTGGCGATGCATGACGGCGACGTGCCGAGAACGGCGTGCAGGCGATTCTCCCCTTCCATCGCCGCACAGCCGCTGCCGGGCTCGCGTTTGTTGCACGGCGCGAAGGTCAATTCTCTGAAATACGTACAGCGCGTCCGCTGCATCAGGTTCCCGCCGATCGAAGCCATGTTGCGCAGCTGCGGCGAGGCGCTGGCGAGAAGCGCCTGCGAAATGACCGGAAACCCCTGCTTCACCAGCGGATGCAGCGCCACGTCGGTCATGCGCGCCAGCGCGCCGATGCGGATTCCGCCGGAGACGCGTTCGATCGACGCCAGCGGCAATGCGTTGATGTCGACCAGATGCTCCGGCCGCTCGACTTCGGATTTCATCAAGTCGATCAGGTTCGTGCCGCCGGCGACGAACTTCGCCGCCGGCCGCGAGCCGGAGCTGACGGCGCCGCCGAGGTCCTTGGCGCGGACGTAATCAAACGCGTGCATTGGCCGCCTCCCGGATCGCCGCCACGATGCCGAGGTAGGCGCCGCAGCGGCAGATGTTGCCGCTCATCCACTCGCGGATCTCGTCGTCGGAATGCGTGTGCCCTTCGCGCAGCAGCGCCACGGCCGAACAGATCTGTCCCGAGGTGCAGTAGCCGCACTGGAAACCGTCGTTGCGGATGAAGGCCGCCTGGACAGGATGCAAGTGGCCGTCCTTTGCGAGACCTTCGACGGTGGTAATGGCCTTGCCGCTGTTCATCACCGCGAGAGTCATGCAGGAGTTGATGCGCTTGCCGTCGACGAGCACGGTGCATGCGCCGCACGCGCCCTGATCGCATCCCTTCTTCGTGCCGGTGAGGTCGAGATGCTCGCGCAGGGCGTCGAGGAGCGTGGTGCGCGGATCGAGGCGAAGCTCATGGCGCTTGCCGTTGACGTCGAGCACGACCGGCATCGCATTCGGATCGCTCTTCGCCTTCCCATCAGGTGGAGGCGCGGCGCCGAGGATAGGGGTGACGAATGCCGCCGCGGTAGCGACGGCGGATCCGATGACGAAGGTGCGTCGCGAGGGATCGAGCGGCGATTCGTCGTCATCTGGCTCGGGATTGGTGTAGCAAGGCGGAAGGGTCATCAACTCCTCCAATGCGAATCAGGCGTGTTCGTGGGCGCGGGTGCGCGCGGCTTTGCGCGCCGAGGCGGATCGTTGCGCGGCGCTGCGCTTCCGCGCCGCTGTGTGTGCCTGACGTGAGAGGGCTCGCTTGGAACCGGCGGCGTGCCCTTCACCGCGCAACGCCTTTTCGGCCGCGCGCGAGCGCTTCGAGGACGGATTGGTCTTGCGCTTTCCCGCCGCCAGCGCCTGCTTCGCGCTGCGCCGCGTGCGCTCCGACGCTTCCCCTTTCGCAGGCACACTCAACTTCACGCCGGCGCGTCGCGCCTTCGAGAGGCCGATGGCGATTGCCTGCTTGGTCGAGCGCGCGCCATGCTTTCCCTCGCGGATATGCTCGATCTCTTCACGGACGAACTCGCCCGCCTGCGTCGACGGCGCCTTCCCTTCCCGCTTGTCCTCACGTGCTCTGCGCAGCGTTTCTTTCTCCGGCATGGCGGTTCTCCTTTGGAATCACGCGGGCAGCAAAAACAGAACCAGATTGCGCAATGGAGCGCCGGCGTCCCGCCGGCTGGCCGGGCGGCGTCTCGCCGCCCGGGTTGCAGGCAGAACCTCGCGTATACCTCGATGCGGTATACTAACCGCCGCGGTGGCAATCGTTAGTTTCGCAAACGAAGCAGTACGTGACGTCTTCGTCGGAGGGCGCACCTCCTCTCGAGTCCGCTGGAGCAATGTCTTAAAGATCGTCATCCGAAAGCTGGACATGCTCGACTACGCATCCGAGTTACGAGATCTCGCATCGCCCCCAGGAAACCGTCTCGAGGCTCTCAAAGGCAATCTGGGCGGATTCCACAGCATTCGCATAAACGACCAATGGCGCGTCGTCTTTCGATGGACCACGTCGGGACCCGAAGATGTTGACGTCGTCGACTATCACTGAGGAATCCATGAAGAATCGAAGAATGCCAACCACACCCGGTGAACTGCTGCGCGAAGAGTTTCTCCAGCCTTTGGCGATGACGCAGAAGCAGCTCGCGGATCACATCGGATGCGATGTCAAAGTCATCAATCGAATCGTCAACGGGCGGTCATCGGTGACCGCGGAGATGGCGCTCAAACTCGGCGCGACATTCAGAACGAGCCCCGAGTTCTGGCTCAATGCGCAACGTGCGGTCGATCTTTACCAGGCCGCGTCGCGCCTCCGAATGCTCCCAAGGTCGTTGCCGAAAGCCAGTTAAGAAGGAGGACTCATGGGCCGCTCCCTTTTCGCCAAACTCCACCGCCGTTACGGTCGCCGCATCTCCGGTGATGAACGCCGCCAGCGCGCGGAGCAGCATCTCGAACGGCTTCGCCAGGCCATGCCGGTCGGCCTCGTCGGTGCGCCGCAGCGGGTTGCTTCGACCAGTCCTCGCATCGCCATCCTCGGCGCGGGATTCGCGGGGATGAGTGCGGCGTGGTTTGCCAAGCGCGCGGGATTTGGCGTGACGGTGATCGAGCCGGGCGTGGTGGGTGGGCGGGTGTCGTCGACGACGACGCTGGTGCCGGGACGTGTCCTCGAAGCGGGAGCGGAGCTGATCGGGACGAATCATCCATTGTGGATGGCGCTGGCGCAGCACTTCGGATTCGCGCTGAGCGTTCTCTCGTCCGAGGAGAACTACGCGGCGGCGGGGCTGGAGATGCCGATGATTCTCGACGGCAAGCATCTCACCGCCACCGAACAGGAGATGCTGCACGAGGAGATGGATCAGGTCTTCCAGCTCTGGGGCGCGGAGTCGAAGATCGTGAAAAATCCGTGGATGCCGTGGACGGCGGATAACGCGGCCGCGCTCGATGCGCAGCCGCTGTCGTCGAAAGTTCCGTCGACCGTCAGCGCGCTGACGAAGAAGGCGCTGCTACTGGAGTTCGAGCTCGATAACTGCATTCCGGCCGAGGTGCAGAGCTGGCTCGGAGGGCTCGCGCAGCTGGCGGGCGGCGGCGGCTACGCGTTCTTCGAGGAGACCGAAGTCTTTCGCTGCGCGGCGGGCAATCAGGCGCTGGCGCGGCGGCTGGCCTCGGGCATCGATCTCAATCAGGGACGGGCCACGAACATCCGCACCGGCGACCGGATCTTCATCGATCTCGAAAGCGGCGTGAAAGACGGTCCGTTCGATTATGTCGTCGTGGCCGTGCCCAGCGTGGTCATGGAGAAGATCACCATCGACGGTAAGCCGTTCCCCTATCGCGCCATCGCCCACGGGCCGGCGGTGAAGTACCTCTCCGGCGTGGAGCAGCGTTTCTGGATTCCGCAAGGGATTGCGCCGAGCGGGATGTCCGACCAGCTCGGGATGATGTGGGAGGGCACGGACAATCAGATGGACACGGCGCGCTTCGACGTCAGCGTCTTCGCCGGCGGCCGTCCGGCGCAGAGCGCGATCGATGCCGGCGGCGGAGCGTCGTACTTCGCGCCGCGCCTCACCGCGCTCCTGCCGCAGTACAAGGTCTTCGCCGCGGAGTTCGAGAACTGGCCGAAGCGCATGGGCATGGGCTACTCCTGCCCCGCCCTCGGCGAGGTGACGACGAAGCAGAAGGCCTACACGGAACTGATCGCCGGGCGCATCGCCGTCGCTGGCGAGCACACCTCGCCGCCCTGGTTCGGCTTCATGGAGGGAGCGCTGGAGTCAGGTCTGGTGGCGATCGCGCGCATTGCTGGCAATGCCGGGATCAAGTTCGCGCCCGAGTACGGAAACTTCAAAGCAGTGTGACGCGCAGGCCGGACACGCCAGTCCGGCCTGCCGTCAGTCTTCAACCCTCGGGATCGATGCGTATGCCCGCGTCGGGCGCAACGCCGGGGTCATTGCCCGTGACATGGTTGCCATCCGGATCGGTAGCAGGACCCTGGTCCGAATTGACCGTGGTGCGCGACGCAAAGCCGCTCGGATCGATGGACGTTCCCGAGTTGCTGATGATGATGAAGCTGGCCATGAATGTGAGAAACAGAATGAAGCGCATTTCGTCCTCCAGTTGTGCGAGAGATTTCTACGCGGGCTAGCCCTCGGGATCGATGCGCGGACCCGCGTCGGGCGTAACGCCGGGGTCATTGCCCGTGACATGGTTGCCATCCGGATCGGTACCGCCGCCCTGATCCGAGTGGACCACGAGCTGCCGCGCAAAACCGCTCGGATCGAGCGACGTTCCCGAGTTGCTGACGATCACGAAGCCGGTCATGAATGTGAGAAAAAGAATGAATCGCATTTCGTCCTCCAGTTGTGCGTGAATGGTTAGCCGTTGGGATCGATGATCACGCCGGCGTTGGTGGTCAGATGACGTCCGTCAGGATCGGTACCGCTGCCCTGCTCCGCCGTGGCCAGAAACATGAGAAACAGAATGAATCGCATTTCGGTCCTCCAATGAAATTGACGATAGCGATCGGGATTGCCGCCCAGGTTCTGGTTTTGTCAGGCTTGTGTCAGCCAATCGGCCGCATCGATGAGAAGCCACCGGAGGTGGCTCGTACTCTGACGACCGACCCGACACCTGGGCAAACCCTGGCTCACGCGGAATCGACGCTGATCCCCTCTCGTTTGGGCCGCCGTGCTTGCTGAAAAAGCGCTTCGACGACATATCGCTCCGAACACGCTCTTTCGCGGCGATACCTACTACGCCGAGGGGCGCGTACGGCGGATCGAGAAGCTCGGCGATGATGTGATCGAGGCGCAGGTTCAGGGGAAACGGCTCTACGCCGTCACCCTGATCCTCGAAGGCGACGCCCTCAACACCGAATGCACCTGTCCTTTCTTCCTCGATCAGTTCGAGGAGTGCAAGCACATCTGGGCCGCCATCCGCGCCGCCAGCGCCCGGCGCATGCTTCCGGAGCGCTCGCTCTTCCTCGCCAGCGACGATGACTACGACGGTCAGCCGTACTCCGAGTTCGACGAAGAAGAGCGCTACAACGATGAATTCGATTCGCCGGTGCTCTCTCCCCGCGAAGCGGCTCTACGCGCGCAACGCCCGCAGTGGCAGCGCTTTCTCGACGCCGTCGGACCCGCGCCTCCGCCGATGGCATCACCGGTGCGGCACAACGTCCCCGAAGAGATCGTCTATCTCATCGAGTCGTACACGCCGTCGCAGCGATTGATGTTTCAGATTCTGGCGCGCTCGCACAAGAAGAACGGCGAGTGGGGAAAGTGGAAGCCACTTTCGCTTCGTCTCGACGATCTGCACCTCCTCGATCCCTTCGACCGCGAGAGCATCGCGCTGCTGAATCAGCACACGTGGTCGCACACCGTGGAGAAAGTGGTCAACATCCCTTCGACCACGGCCGCGTGGTGGATCGAGCGGCTGGCGCGCGCCGGAAGGTTCGGAACGATTCCGCCGGGCGGCGAACCGAAGATGCTCGAATGGGACGACGGGCCGCCGTGGGTGCTCAACGTCGCCATCGTCAATGACGCCGAAGAGTCCAAGTATCGCGTCGTGGCCACGATCGAGCGCGAGGGAGAATCGCTGCCGCTCGACAGCGTCGAGATGACCTTCCCCGGAGTCCTCATCGGCAATGGCCGCGCCGCACGTTTCGACGACGGCGGACGCGGATCGTGGCTTTTCGCGTTGCGCGCGAACCGCACCGTCGAGATTCCGCACGCCGATGCGGAGCGTTTTCGCAAGGCCCTGCTCCGCGCGCCGATCGCCAACATCGCCCTCCCCGAGGAGCTCGGATGGACGCTCGTCGACACGCGTCCCACGCCGCGGCTTTCGCTCGAAAACCAGGCCTGGACCTCGGAGCTGACCGGCGAGCTTTCGTTTCAGTACGACGAGTGGCGCGTCTCCAGCCGCTCCGAGGAGACGCAGACCACGCTCGGACGCAAACTCATTCGCCGCAATCGTCCGGCCGAAGACAGCTTCCGCGCACGCCTCGGCGGACTGGGCGTGATCTCGACCTGGGACGGCTATCGCGTCCGCGTCGGCCAGGTCGAAGACGTCGTGCGGACGCTGAGTGCCGAGGGATGGACGATCGAGATCGATGCCGCGAAGGTCCGCATCGCCGACGACTTTGACGTCGAGATCTCCAGCGGTATCGATTGGTTCGATCTCAACGTGAACGCCAGTTTCGACGACGTCCGCATCGGACTCCCGGAACTGCTCGCCGCGGCCGACGCCAATCGTTCGCTGCTGCGATTGCCGGACGGTTCGTACGGCGTCATCCCCGCCGCGTGGGCCGGCTCGCTGGCGCCGATGCTCGACCTCGGCAAGCGCGAAGGCGACGGCGTGCGCTTCCGCACGTCACAGGCGCTGCTCATCGATGCCCTGCTGCAGTCGAAGCGGCACACGGTGGACGATGCCTTCGCCGAGCTCCGCCAGCGCGTGGCCGAGGCGAAGCCCGAGCCGCGGCAGGAACCGCCAACACTGCAGACCGAGTTGCGCCCGTATCAGCGCGCCGGCCTCGGGTGGCTGGAGTTTCTCCGCACCACGGGTCTCGGCGGTTGCCTGGCCGACGACATGGGCCTCGGCAAGACCGTCCAGGCGCTGGCGCTGCTCGAAGGCCTGCGTGCGAGCGGAAATCCCGGCCCGTCGCTCGTGGTCGCGCCGCGATCGCTGCTCTTCAATTGGGCCGCCGAGGCCAAGCGCTTTGCGCCGCAGCTACGCGTGATCGAGCATCACGGAAGCGAGCGGGCCAAGAACGAATTCGCCGGCGTCGATTTAGTGCTGACGACGTACGCGACAATGCGGCTCGACATCGCCCGGCTCGCGGAGACCGAGTTCGAATACGTCATCCTCGACGAGTCGCAGGCGATCAAGAACGCCTCCAGCCAGGTGGCAAAGGCGAGCCGGCTGCTGCGCGGACGCCATCGCCTGGCGCTCAGCGGCACACCGATCGAGAATCACCTCGGCGAGCTGTGGAGCCTCTTCGAGTTTCTCAATCCAGGCTTGCTCGGTTCGAGCCGTTCGTTCTCGAAAACGTTCGGCTCGAAAACCACGCCGCCCGAACGCCGCGAAGCGCTCGCCCGCGGACTGCGCCCGCTGCTCCTCCGCCGCACGAAGGAGCAGGTTGCGCCCGAGCTGCCGGAGCGGATCGAGCAGACGCTCTACTGCGAGCTGGAAGGAAAGCAGAGGACGCAGTACGACGAGCTGCGCGATCACTACCGCCTCGCGCTCCTCGGCCGGATCAAAAAGGGTGGCATCGACAAGGCGCGCATGCACATCCTCGAGGCGCTGCTGCGACTTCGCCAGGCCGCATGCGATCCGCGACTGATCAATCCCACCAGCGATGCGCCGAGCGCAAAAGTCGAGCTGCTGATGGACGAGCTGCGCGACGTTCTCGACTCCGGCCACCGCGCGCTGGTTTTCTCGCAGTTCACATCGTTCCTCAGCATCGTGCGCAACACGCTGGATCGCGACCGCACGCCGTATCTTTACCTCGACGGCAAAACGCGCGACCGCCAGTCGCTGGTGGAAGAGTTCCAGGGTCCCGACGGGCCGCAGCTCTTTCTCATCAGCCTCAAAGCCGGCGGCCTCGGCCTGAACCTGACCAACGCCGACTACATCTTCCTGCTCGACCCCTGGTGGAACCCCGCCGTCGAAGCCCAGGCCATCGACCGCGCCCACCGCATCGGCCGCCTGAAGCCGGTGGTTGCCTACCGCCTCATCGCCCGCGACACCGTGGAGGAAAAGATCCTCGAACTGCAAGCGAGAAAACGCGAGCTGGCCGAGTCGATCATCTCCGAAGACAACAGCGTGCTGCGCAAGCTGGAGGTGGAGGATCTGGAGATGTTGCTGGGGTAGGTCTCGCGGCCATACCTACAGAACTCCGGTCGCACAACCGCGCCGCGTCGGATAACGTCGCGCCTCCCGGTTCCATTTTTGGAGGTGGCTCGCACGTGGAGTTTCGAGGCGCGGCGTCCGAATTCATTCGCCACTGTCAGTCGATCCGGAAGCTCTCGCCGCACACGGCTCGGGCCTACGAGCTCGATCTCAATCGCTTCTCCGAGTTCTTCGGCGGCAGCGCTCTGGTCGCGACCTGCGACCGCGCCGTGATCCACAACTACGTCCGCCATCTCTTCGACGTGCGCGCTCTCAAGGAGTCGTCGGTGAAGCGCCACCTGGCCACGCTCCGCTCGTTTTTCCACTGGCTCGAGGAAGACGGACGCGGAATCGAGGACCCGTTCCGCGGCGCCCGCATCCGCATCCGCATGCCCAAGCGCCTTCCGCGGGTGATCGCCCGCGCCGATCTCCGCCGCCTCCTCCGCCACGACGGCGCCCTCACCTTCGCCGACCTGACCGCCTACATCGCCACCGAGCTTCTCTTCGCCACCGGGATGCGCGTGAGCGAGTTGGCGTCCCTGCGCGACGCCTCGGTCGACGTGGAAGACGGCACGATCACCATCATCGGCAAAGGCAACCGCGAGCGCCGCGTCTTCGTCCCCGACGAGATCAAGACGCTCCTGAGCGATTACCGCACCGCCCGCGATCTCTGCGCCACCACCGCCGACACCTTCCTGGTCAACTCCCGCGGCGCCGCCGCCTCCCCGCAAATGATCCGCCGCCTGATCCGCCTCCACGGCGAACGCAGCGACGTCCGCGACCGCGTCACCCCCCACATGTTCCGCCACTCGGTCGCCACCTACCTCCTCGAAGAAGGCGTAGACATCCGCTACGTCCAACGCCTCCTCGGCCACCGCAGCATCTCCACGACAGAGATCTACACGCACGTAGCCGATGCGGCGCTGAAGGTGAGGATCACGGAGAGGCATCCAAGGAGGGGGATCGTTAGTACCAAGTGAGGCATTAGCCGCCGTACGTTCAGCAAAACCTGAAAGGTACAGGTCGCATCGCCCGCGCGTATTGCGGATAACTAGAGGTTATTCGTC